>OGME01000997.1_pt1 | contig 20156 bp, 18 predicted proteins | sample 1572981 | NCBI WGS metagenome assembly OGME01 (sample SAMEA2581902, study PRJEB24529) | metagenome | biome: Human gut stool | place: China | collected 2011
GGGCGGCGTCCTCGACGCCCCGCGGAGGGGTCAAGACCCCTCCCTACGATGCAAACCAGTAACAGGCGGCGACGCAGGGTTGCGGGCCGGGCATGCCCGGCCCCTACGGGGTGGTGGATGGTTGGCGGGTGCTGGCCGGGAGGTACGGGCGGCATATATGCCGCTCCCTACGGGCAGGCGTATTGTAATATCCGTATTCCGGACAAACATCATTCTATATCCAAAGAGGTGCTGCTTGCACCTCTTTCTTTTTTTGTGGTGTCGTGTTATAATATATTATGTATAGTTATGTACAAATTTTACAGAGAAAGGTATTTATTCATCACCTATGCAGCATTTGAAAAACTTTAACTGGAAGAAATTCCTCTTGCAGGGGGTGCTCCCCTGCCTGCTGGCGGTGGCGGTGGGGTTCATCTCCCGCTATCAGCTGGAGCTGTCCGACGGCGTGACCGAGAGCTTTTTGCAGCTTCAATGGCCGCTCTACGCGCCGCTCAACGCGCTGACCGCCTTTTGCCTGACGCTGATTTTGTTTGCGCTGCTCGGCAAGTGGAGCCGCGCAACGGGCATTTCGGGTGCGGTGTTCACCATCATTGCACTCATCAACTACTACACCCGCGACCTGCACGGCTCGGCGCTGATGCCCCAGGACATTTTGAACCTCGGCACCGCCGCCGAGGTCATGGGCAGCTACACCCTGAAAATCACGCAGGACGTTGTGAAGATCGCGCTGCTCTACCTGCCGATTCTGGCGATTGCGTTCGTGCAGGCGCAGCTGGCCAAGGGTGCGCCTAAGCGCGCAAGCTGGAAGGCCCGCGGCGTGCGGGCGGCGGGCAGCGCACTGGGCGTGTTTCTGGTCATGTTCTTCGGCTACTTCGGCCCCGTGACCATCAAACCCAAGACGACCTACGGCTGGGCGTGGCAGAACACCTACTACACCTACGGCTATCTGGCCGGGACGATTGAGGCCACCAGCCTGATGGCCGACCCTGTCATTGAGCCGGAGAACTACAACGACGCCGCGGCGGTGAACACCGCCCGCAAGGCCGACGACTACATCGCCCCTGCCAGCCCCGAGAGCGCCGAGGACTACCCCGACATTGTGCTGATCCTGTCCGAGAGCTTCTACGACTTTGACCTTGTCACCGACCTGCAGGCCGACACCGACATCATGCCGGTCACCAAGAACCTGCCCAACTCGGTCTACGGCCACACGATCAGCCCCCATGTGGGCGGCGGCACAAACTCCACCGAGTACGAGATGCTGACCTCCAACTCGCTGATCCTGATGCCCAGCATCACGCCGTTCAACTGGCTGAACCTGTACAACGCCAACAGCGTTGTCAGCTACCTCAAGGGTCTGGGCTACTCCACGATGGCCGCCCACCCCTACACGAACTCCAACTACCGCCGCGACTCCGCCTGGCTGGCGCTGGGCTTTGACGAGACCCATTTCCAGAGCGATTTTACCACGAAGGAGACCTACGGGGACCGCCCGTACCAGACCGACTCGGCCACCTACCGCGACTGGGAAACGATGTACGAGGCCATGCCGGAGGACAAGCCGCGGTTCAGCTTCCTGGTCTCCATCCAGAGCCACGGCGACTACGATATGAACGATGCGTCGCTGGATATTGTCCACGCCGCCACCGACTACGGCGACTACGATGCGCTGATGGACGAGTACCTGAGCTGCATCAAAATGACCGACGCCGCCGTGCAGGAGCTGTGCGATTACTTTACCGCGCAGTACGAAAAGACGGGCCGCAAGGTCATTGTGGCCATGGCCGGTGACCACGCGCCCAGCTTTGTGGGCCATGTGGCCGACCCCAGCTTTGCCGAAACCGACAACGAGCTGCAGATTCTCGAGCGCAGCACGCCGTTTTTCATCTGGGCCAACTACCCGCTGGAGCACACGGCAGCCGCCACCAGCACCACCGACCCGCTGAACCGCATGGACATGGTCATGCTGACCCCCACCCTGCTGCAGCAGGCGGGTCTGCCCCTGAGCGACTACTACGAGTACCTGCTGGAAATGAAGCACAACACCCCCGTTGTGACCGCCGCCAACGACTACATGAAGGTGGACGGCAGCACAGCCGAGTACGGCGCAGACCCCGCGCTGGACGAGTGGGCCAAGGGGTATCTGATGCTGGAATACAACAACATCGGCGCGCACGCCAAGCGCGACCAGAGCATTTTTGACCCCGCCGAATAAAGAGGAGGCATCCCTATGACAGGTCTGAAACGAACCCCGCGCAGCCGCGGCGGCTTTACGCTGGTGGAGCTGATCGTGGTATTGGTGATTCTGGGTGTGCTGGCGGCCTTTGCCGTCCCGGCGCTGACCGGGTACATTGACAGCGCCAAGGAAAAGCAGGCCGTCAGTGAGACGCAGGCGTGTGTGATGACGGCGACCCGGCAGGGCGCGCAGAAATACGCCTTGGTGCAGAACGCATCTGTAGCCGGGAACGCCGAAAATGCAGCCGCCTTGACCAACTGGGCAGGCCCATTAGAAGCAAACGCACCCGAGGTCACAGGCGGCAAGGTCGCCTTGACCGAGGGCAGCGGGCAGTATCTGCTACATGTGAAGGACCCGCCTGAGGGCAGCACTGCCACGACCACGATTGCGGCAGATGCCGGGGTCAAGGGTACCGTGCAGGGGATGACCTGCAACGCCAGCGGGCAGGTTTTGTACTTAGTGTACACCAGCGCCGATGGGATACAGGTCGTATACACGAACGCGGGAACCACCGCGAGTGTAAATATCGGCAGTGATGAGGCTGTTGTTGTGCCGACGCCGAAGAAGAATGACAACTCCGGCGGCGGTGAAACCGGCGGGGGCGGCACCGGGGGCGGCATTTCCGGCGGCGGTACGACCGGTAGCACCGCTACAGCAGATGAAAAGCAGTTCATTATCCACTTGCAGGATATTGAAACTAAAAACTCTGCGCCTTTTGCAAACAGAACATATCACATTAAGAGCGGCAAAAACTCCTTTAATGTGGACTCTGATGGAAACGGTGATATTCTGTTGGATATTTCTCCTAAGGAACACCCTCGTCCCAACACTGTTATCGGGGATACGGAGACTACTATCACCGACGCTGAAGTTCCTGATGGCTATCAAGTCATTCCCAGCAGTACAGTAATCTATATTAACGTTCGCAATAAAGGGAACAACGACTATTGTCTCAATTCCATGCAGGATGGCGTAAATAACTATCCATTTGATATCGACATGACTAAAAGGCAGCTTACCCTTATGCGCTTTCCCGTTGCCCAATTGAAGCTGCGCGTCACTGGCCCTGATGGAAAAGCGCTGTCCGGTGCTACCTTTGCTATTACGAGTGGCTCAGACACTGTCCAACTCACCAGTGATAGTAAAGGAGAATGCTCCATTCCTGTCAAGCTGCATAATGGAGATAAGATTGGGTATTCTGCTTACCTAACTGCCGAAGACCAAAATAGCCAAACTTATGTTATAAAGGAAACTCCTCCTGCCGGATATAAGGGAAGCTTCACATGTTCTTTTAATTTATATTATAAGCCATATCCCTCTACTCCGACTTCCCATCATACAACCTGGTTCTATATTAATGCTTTTGACTTCAAACAGGAAGAAGGGGGTAGTCATAGTCTGGAAAGCACTGTTGGTGAGAATGATACTTTTCATGTCATAAACAAGAAACTCTAACTCTGCACTGTCTATATCCGTAAAATTGATAACGCCGGAAATCCTGTATCCAACGCCAATCTAAAAGCTGACAATACCGGCAGCTTTGTTACGCCAGAGCATAAACTACAGGATACAACCAAAATATAGCAGACTGTCGAAAAACGCTTGTAGGGGCGAGCATTGCTCGCCCGTGCCCGTTTGCCTTGCAAAAAAATATCCCGGAAAATGCGTTGCTGCGGTAAGTTGGCGGGCGGCCAATGGCCGCCCCTACGCACGCAATAAGGTAGGAATGCAATTTATTGACGGTCTGCTATATAATTTCACCCTCAATCAATAAGAAAGCCCCCACCCAGCCGCAGAACATCTACGGTTGGGTGGGGGTGGTTTATTTGTAGAGATTACAGGGGCGCGGCGGCAGCGGCAACACTCCCGGGCGGATATGGGATTTGACCCTGCGTTCTCTGCCAATCACAAAAACTCTTTCCAGTAAATCTCTGCGCTTCTCGTCATCTCCCGGGAAAAGTCGCTCGCGTACTTGCGCTTGCAAAATGCCTGCACGGCTTTGTCAAAGTCGTAGTCGAGCTGGCCGTTGGCGGCGGCTTTCGCCGCAAAGTCGGTGCGCAGCTCGTCGGGCGTGCGGTCCGTGTACACATTCTCGCAGACGACGGCCTGCTCGGCAAAGCGGGCGGGCTTGGGGCGGCGCTGCTGCTGCTCCGTGGGGCGGCCAAACACCAGCATACAGGCGGGCACAACGTACTGCGGCAGGTGCAGGGCGTCGCGCATGGCCTCAGCATTCTCGAGGACGTCGCCTATGTAGCAGCTGCCGATGCCCAGAGACTCGGCGGCGACCACGGCGTTCTGGGCGGCAATGCAGGTGTCGGCCACGGCCAGCATCAAGTCCCCTGCCCCGGGCTTGCGGGCGTCCGTGATGCCCGCGGCGTGGTAGGCGTTGAGCCAGCGGCGGCAGTCGGCCAGGAACACCAGCACCAGCGGCGCCCCGGCAATGAACGGCTGGTGGTCGCACAGGTCGGCCAGCGTGGCCTTCAGCGCCGGGTCGGTGATGTCCAGGATCGTGTACAGCTGCTGGTTGCCCGCCGTCGGTGCCTGGAACGCCGCGTTCAGGATGGCCGCCCGCTCGTCCGGCGTGACGGGGTCGGGGGTGAATACCCGCACGCTTTTGCGGGCGGAGAGGGCGGAGAGGATTGCGTTGTTTTCCATAATAAGCTCCTTTAAGCCTTCCCCCGGGGGGGAAGGTGGCGCCGCAGCGCCGGATGAGGGGCAGCCTTCCGGCGGCAGCCCGTAAGCGGATCAGTACCGCAAGCTTGCCCCTCATCCGTCTGTGGTCGGGGCCACAGACACCTTCCCCGGGGGGGAAGGCAAATCAAAATCAACTTTTCCGTTTCTTCAAAAACTTCCCGATCAGCGTATCCAGCATGCTCAGCACCTCGCGGATGTTCAGCACGCAGACCACCGCGGTGATGCCCACGACGGGCAGCGCCCAATGGGTCAGGTTCATCATGCACCAGATCTCCGCCAGCACCAGCGCCAGATTCAGCACAAGCCACGCCGGGTGGAAGTCGATCTCCAACAGACCGCGGGTCGAGTAGGCGCGCAGCAAAAACACCAGCATCAGGCTCAGGAAGCTGGCCGGGGTTACGCCCCACGGGCCCCACTGCAAAATGAGCAGGTAGTTCAGAATCAGGTTCAGCACCGCACCGGCCAGCATTGTGAACAGCGAGCCGGTAGACCGTTTATACACGACGTAGACGCTGTTCAGGAACTGGTTCAGGCAGGTCAGCATCGAGCAGAGCGTCAGGAACGGAACAAACGTCCAGGCGTCAAAATATTCAGCCTTGAACACCCGCATGAGCAGCTGGCACAGCATGATGATGCCCGCCACGCAGCAGAACAGCACGCTGGCATACACGCGGAATATCTTGGAGAAGAACGCCTGGCGGTCCGTCTCCTCGGTCACGGCGGAGAGCTGCCACGCCTCGTAGAAGATGCTGCCCAAAATCGTGATGATCTGCGGCAGGAAGTACCCCGCCGACAGCAGCCCGACCCAGTGGTTGCCGCTGCGGCCCGCGTAGCCCTCGCACATGCCCTGCACAAAGAACATGTCGCTGGCGTTGATGATCCAAAAGCTGATGGACGCCGGGATCATCGGCAGGCAGTAGCGCAGCATCTCCTTCCACAGCGTCTTATCAAACACCTTGGGCTTGAAGTACCGCCAGCACCCGCCCGCAATGAACACAAACACCATGGATGTCAAATCTGCCAGCGCGTTTGCCAGCAAAAAGCCTGTAGCGCCCATTTTTAAGACGCTCAGGAACAGCAGGTAGTAGAGCAGCAGGCTCAGCGTTGTCAGCACACCATCTATGGCGACCAGCCGGTTCAGCATCCGCGAGCGGATGAACTGGGTACACAGCGTTCTCATACAGCTGGCCAGTACGCAGAGGTACAAAAAGCCCAGGTACTCCGCAGCGTTGGGGATGAGCCGCACCAGCGGCATGGCCAGCAGCAGCACCACAAAGCCCAGCCCGATAGTCGCCGCGCCGTTGACAAAGACGCTGGATTTGTTGGTCGCTTTGTCCAGCCCGAACCGGATGACCGCATAGGCCACGCCAAGGCTGACCACCGGGATCAGCAGGTTTGTGGCCTGCTGCAAAAGGCTGGACACGCCCATAACGTCCGGCGAGTCGAGCGCGTAGCTCAGATACGGGCGGATGAAGAAGCTGAGCAGCTTGGAGCTGAAGTTGGAGATGGCAAACAGCAGCGTATTGCTGACCAGCGTCGTATATTTTTTCTGTGGAGACGGCAAGATGGGAACCTCCCTTGTTTGTAGAGTATGAAGCCTTCCCCTCCGGGGGAAGGTGGCCGAGCGAACGCGAAGGTCGGATGAGGGCAAACCTTCCGCCAACACCCCGTTCACGGGCAATCGCGGCAAGCTCCCCCCTCATTCGCCCGCTCTCACCGCAGCTTCAGCATCCGTTCCCGCTGCTTATAATCCGGCAGCACCTCCGCCACCGCGGCCCAGAACGCCGGGCTGTGGTCGGGGTGGGCAAAGTGACAGAACTCATGCACAACAACGTACTCCTGCGCGGGCAGCGGCATCGTGCAGAGCCGCCGCGCAAACGCCAGCGTGCCGGTGCGCAGACTGCACGACCCCCAGCGGGTGTTCATGTCACGCACCGCAATTTTGGGCATCGCGCCGCCCGGGCAGGTCGCCGCAAACTGCGGATAGTATGCCCGGCACAGCGCCTGCATATAGGCCAGCGCCTCTGCCTTGGGCGGCAGCGCGGGGGCCTCGGCGGCCTCTCGTTCGCGCCGGGCCGCGGCACGCGCCTGTGCGGTGCGCACCCAGTCGGCCCGCGCCGTAACAAAGGCGTCCACATAAGCCGCCGGCACCCGCGGCGACGCACTGGCCGCCACACTGCCGTCGGCCCGCACGCGCAGGTTGATGTTGCGCACCCGCCGCCGCGTCAGCGTGTAGGTGATGTCGCCCGCCGTCCGCTCCATGCCCGGCCCCCCTTTTGCAAAAGTATATAGTTTATTGTACACGCATTTGCCCAAAAGTGCAACAGTTGCCTGCGGCGGCGCATTGTGGTATGATACTGCCAAAAGGGGGCTTTTGCATGAAATCGCTGTTTTTTGTTCTGCCCGCCCTGCTGCTGGGCCTGACGGCCTGCGGCGCGTCGGTGGCCGCCGTGACCCTGCCCGACACCGTGCAGGTCGAAAAGACCCAGACCGCCGAGACCGCCGTCCTCTACGAGGATGCCGACGGGCGTGAGGTCAGCCCCCGCCGCGCCGCCCTGACCGAGTGGCGCTGGTCTGTGGCCGATGACACGATTGCCGAGGTCGATCCCAGCGGCATTGTGACCGGTCTGCGCGGCGGCTCGACCACCCTGACGCTGCAAAGCGCCGACGGGAAAATTTCCGCCAGCTGCCCGGTGCAGGTGTCCAGCCCGCTGCGCGGCATTGCTTTGGACGACTACACGCTGTATTTTGACGACGAGCTTGTGACCTGGATCACCGCCGACGGCACGCGCGAGTCCGACTACGCCTACGCCAGCCGCGTCGGCGCAGTCTGCCATCTTCTGCCGGAGGACACCACCGACCACCCCGCCGTGACCTATCACATCGCCGACGAGCGCATCGCCCGCTTCGACGGCTCCTGGCTCATCCCCGTGAATTACGGCACCACGACCCTGACCGCCGACTGCGGCGGTTTTACAGCGCAGTGTACCGTAACGGTGGTCAGGCCGGAGGAATAGGCAAAAGAAAACGAGGGGATGTACAACAGCCCCTTTGGTGACCCTCCCGTCCATCTCCCGCGCCCTAAAAACAGCCCGCGGGGCTGTTTTTGCCCCGCGGGACGCTGGACGCGGGGCCCGGGCTGTTCGATTCCCGTACTCCTCTACTCCCTTAAAAGTTTATAGCACAAGAAAAAAGCACTACCTCAAATGAAGTAGTGCTTTTTGGTGACCCGTACGGGAATCGAACTTCTATCATTCTACAAATATCCTTTAATGCAATACGTACTAACGATAATTTTATCACTGGTATGGATTTCATTAAAGGGTATTTTTATATCTGTGTGGTACAAAGTGTGGTACTCTTCATATAAAAAGTGTGGTACAGCACCTGCTTGCAAGAATAAATAAAAAAGTTGGTGATACCCCTCTTGCCAGTACGTGCGAACTGAATATCATGATAATAAAGCCACCTACTGAAAATTACTCAAAGGAGATTATTATCATGAAAGGCAAATATTTGAATTTGCGGTCCGAAATCATCCGCGCAGGCTTTACCTGCTACAATGTCGCGGAGGCCATCGGCATTTCCCCGCAAGCATTGTCGCAGAAGATGAACGGATATTCGCTCTTTTCGGCAGAGGAAATCGCACGCATCGGAAGGTTGTTGAATATCAATAAGGACGATTACTACACTATTTTCATCGAGCCAGTCACATAAAATGGCCGGCTCTAAGGAGTCCGCATGTATACCACACAAAGTAAAATGATTTCTCGCGCAATCTGGGTTGAGAAAAAGCACGTTTGGAAAATCAACCTCCAAAAGAACGGTGTCCGAAAGTCTTTTTATTCAAGCGTCCCGGGTGACAAAGGCCGAAAGATCTGCGCCCAAAATGCAACCTCGTGGTTGTCTGGAGCTTGCCCATTTAGCGTCAGCGAACGTACAACGGTTGATACCGTGTTTGAGCGCTACCTCCAAGATAAGGCACTCGAAACCACAAACATCTACACCATCCGCAACAGGTATAACAACCACATTAAACCTATAATTGGCAAAGTCCCGGTTATGCTACTAACTAAGCAGGATTTAAAGCGAGTTATCTATACCGCATACAGAAAGCACAATCTTAGTCAAAAAAGTCTTAAAAATATACGCGGCGATTTATCTGGATTCTGTAATTATTTGGACTGTGCCGATATCCGGAACGATTTGCGTACATCAAACATTAAAATTCCCTCAAACGCCAAAAAAGGTCAAAAGCAAGCACTTGACGTTTCTTCGCTTAACATCTTATTCACCGAATCTCAGGTGCCTTATAATGGTACGATTTGTCAAGACAGCTTAATCTATGCATATCGATTCCAAGTCGTTACAGGGTTACGTCCTGGTGAATTGATGGGCCTTGAGTGGGGCGATATTGACAATGATTATATACATATACGCCGTGCCATCAATGCTAAAGGCATCACTACAAATGGGAAGAACGAATTTGCCGCACGCGACTTCCCGCAGACTCGATATACACGTATGCTTTTAGAAAGTCAACAAGTCTATCGAGTCACTCCGTTAGACCCTCATGAGAGGGTCTTTGGAAGCACTGGTCAACTATGCTACCGTAAACGCTGGGGGATCTATTGCAGGTATAACGGTATCCCTTATATTACGCCGTATGAGCTGCGACATACCTTTAGCTCAATCTACAAAAATCACTTTAGCAACTGGGTTTACGAGGAGTTAGTTGGTCATACACATCCTGGTGTTAATGGTGTCTATATGCACCCGATGGATGGAGACATGGACGGCGTTCCTGCTCTGCTTGACAGCTTGCTTGATGAAAGACTTTCATTAGGTAGAGCAAAGCGGATGCTCTTATCTAACGGCCAAACCAAATAAAAAAGCACTTTATAAAGACGAGCTTCATTCAAGAAATTTGTAATGAAGTTCGTCTTTTCTTTATTGTCCACCCTTGCGAACTGAGTAGAATTATAAGCACAGGGAGCGAACAAGCAAGATACATCCTCTCGGTTGTCATATTGCTTTACGTTTCCTCCATCAGAAAAGGGAGGTGACAGAAATGTCGTTTGGTTCTATCAACAGCAGTGCTCGACACACTTGCTTTTGGTTGCATCTATCCGGCACCATTCCTTAGTTACCAATGGCGAGGACAGTACTTCGGAAACAACATAACGATAATGCCAAGGAGGAAATAACCATGAAAATCATTGGTTATAGACGCAGTGACTTTGTCACGAAAGAAGGCCGTCCCGTCACCGGCTGCCGCATCTACCTCGCAACGGAGATTGCCTCCCAGAACGGGGAGGGCGTCTTCGTCAGGGATATGTATCTCTCTGACGCTAAGATGGCCGAACTTAAAATCAACCTTCATGACCTGATGGGACGCGAAGTGAAGATTTTCTACAACGAGTACCGTAAGCCTGAGAACATTGTGGTGCTCGACTAAGGTTTCCAAGCACACTGTAGGACGCGTTAGCGGCCTCACCTCAAAAATGGGGCTTGTCTCATTTTTGAGGTAAACCAATCAACACCCATACAGCACCTTGAAAATTTTATAACGACAAGCGTACGCTATGGACTTAAAGCCGCCACACAGGTATGGAGCTAGTATTACCTCCATACCTGTGTGTACAGTCCATAAAGCCTATAACTATAAGCTTTAAAGCGTACACAGCGGCTTTGTGTCCGTAGTGTACTGGGTACACTATATGGCAAAAGGTTACGCGACACGCCGTTACCAGCTGACAATCAACAATCCACAAGAGCATGGCTATGATCATAATGTTATCAAGGCTGCTCTTGAAAAAGGAGCCAAGCTCCTTTATTGGTGCATGGCTGATGAAGTGGGGCAAGAGGAAACCTATCACATACACTTATTTTTAGTATATGAAAATCCTGTAATGTTCACAACCCTAAAGAACAAGTTTCCTACTGCGCACATCGAAGTGCCTCAATGGGGAAAAAATTCCGAAAACTATGCTTACATCCGTAAAGAGGGTGCTAAGTATAACAAGGATGCAAACGGTCACTACAAGTATACCGACTCCAAGGGAAAAGTACATGAAGGGATAAACTACTCTGACACGTTTGAAGAAAGTGGCAGTTTACCCCCTGACAGCAAGCAGGGCGACCGTAACGACTTACGGACTCTGTATGCACTGATTGCATCCGGGGCAGACAATGCGCAAATCCTGGGTGAGCACCCGGAATACCTGCGAGATATCTCCCACATTGACCGGACAAGGCAGACCATCCTGGAGGAGAAATACCGCAATGTATTTCGCCAGATGACAGTCACCTATATCTTTGGCCCTACTGGCACAGGAAAAACTAGGTCGGTAAAAGAAGGATGCGGATACTCAAACTGCTACGCGGTGTCTGACTATCACCATCCTTTTGATGGCTACCGGGGGCAGAAAGTGATGCTCTTCGATGAGTTCCACAGTAGCTTGCCCCTTAATAGCATGCTGCAATACCTGGATGGCTATCCTTTGGAATTACCCTGTAGGTATGCTAACAAGCAGGCTTGCTACACGGAAGCATACATCATTTCCAACTTGCCGTTGGAGAAGCAGTATGTTTCCGAGCAGCACGAAAAGCCGGAGGCTTGGGACGCGCTCTTGCGGCGCATCAACTGCGTTCGGGTTTTTGACCTCGACGGCAGTCACAAGGACTATACGGTTCACGAGTATTTTCACCCTTGCACCACACCGACATTTGAGCAAATAGAGATTGATGATTGTCCGTTCTAGCGGATGAAAGCTGTGCTATCAGGCTATACGGGCATTTATTTTGAAAGGAGATTTAATCATGCGTAATGATTCTGATCGCCTGCAATGGCAGACGGAAAAAAATTATATCATGAATACGTTCCACAATGGGCTTAGACGTATTCAAACCGATTCAAAGACCGCACAGCAATATGTGCTGCTGTGCCTCGCACTCGCAGTTGCCGCCCTGATTATGGTTTCGGGCGGCTCTGGCGAGGACGTGATTTCGGTAGTATTTAGACCGTTCGTTAATTTTATTCGGGTAATTGCATGGCTGGCAGAGTGCCTTGGCGTCATTTACCTCTTTGGTTATATCCCCCACAGTTGGTCATATTACGACGATTTTTCGCGTGCTGGTATCTGCAACCAGGCGCATGAAGCACCACTGCTAGTTAAGGCCAACAGGGATGGTAATATTCAACAGCTTACTTTCAGCCTTAAAGGCTGCCCGCTCGAATACTGGGAAGACAATCGGACAACAATCGAATCCGCACTTAATGTGACCGTCCTCTCTATCACTCAGGGCAGCAACAACCAGCTCTTTGACCTTCGTGTTGTTGCCGGGTGCAACCTTATGGGGCGGCTAATCCCGTGGGCAGATACATATATGGACGATAGCGACACAAAAATCGTCTTGGGCATCAATGCGGCAGGCATTCCCGTTAGCATTGATTTTAGCCAGCTGCCTCATTGGCTTTTGGCTGCTGCCACCGGCATGGGTAAGACGCAGTTGGCACTGTTGATTCTCTACCAGCTGTCGCAAAAAGGCTACGACATCTACCTCGCCGATTATAAAGGTGTGGACTTCGGCCCCGAATATCGTAAGACGGGGCATTATGCAGATGATGATGCTGCCCTTGAGCAGATGCTTGACAGTGTTGTACATGAGCTTAACCATCGCCGTACAGAGTTTTCTATCGCTGGCTGTGCAAATCTTGAGGAATATGTCCAGACGACCGGAGAAGAACTGCATCGAATCGTCGTTATCCTGGATGAAACCTCGATGATTCTCGATACAACTGGACGTGATAAAGATGGCAAGGCAGTAGTTGCCTCGATTACGAACAAGCTCCTCGCCATTGGCCGTCTGGGCCGTGCGCTCGGTATTCATCTGCTTGTGGCAACTCAGCGCCCCGACGTAGGGTCTGTTCCGGGTAGTCTTAAAGCACAGCTTGACGGTCGTATTTGCGGCCACACTGCCGATGCACAGAGTTCCATTGTTATCTTGGATGACGGCAGTGCCGCAAAGCTCCCTGCTATTCCCGGACGCTTCATCATCCGCAATGGCAGTGGGTCGGACGAAATTATTCAGGCTTACTACTATCACCAGTGACCAAGGAGTCGACTATGAAAAATCCACCTCTACAACAGGGCCATGACGGCCCGCGGGCACCACCGTTGCGTCCTTATCAGGCTGACACCCTTCAGCGTATGAAATCCTACGAGGGAAATGCCGCCCTGTGCGTTATCGCAACCGGCCTTGGCAAGACACGAATTTTTGCTGAGTACATCCGCTGTGATGTACTGGAAAATGACCACCACATACTGATTTTATCTCACCGGGAAGAACTCGTGATACAGCCGTTGGAATACCTCAAAGGCCTTCCCTGCGGCATCGAGCAGGGAACCACACATGCACACGGGGAACCCATCATCAGCGCTTCGGTGCAAAGCCTTGTGGGGCGGCTCGACAAGTACAACCCCTACAGTATCGATACCATCATCATCGACGAGGCCCACCACAGTGCTGCACCGACCTACCGCAAAATTTTTGAGTACTTCAAAAATGCCGTTCGTTTTGGCTTCACTGCAACCGCAATCCGCGGTGATGGTGTCGGCCTGGATGTGGCTTTTGACGACATTTTGTGCGAGTATAACACCCTATACGGCATTGAGCACGGGTATCTTAGTCCTATAGAAGCTTGTCAGGTTAATCTCAAGTATGACTTGGGGACAGTGCAGTACCGTGAGGATACTGGCGATTATGATGCCGCAGATATAGCACGCGTTATGTCTGGCACAGCAGCGGGTATCGCGGAGGCCTACACCTCAAACGCACGTGGGCAGACCATCATTTTCGCACCATCCATTGAAGAGGGCAAAAATGTGACAGCACTGCTCAATTCCCAGCATGGTGCCAGTACCGCGGCCTTTATCGATGGCACTACTCAAAATAGAGGACGTCTGTTGGAGGCCTACCGTTTGGGCCTAATTAAAGTACTTGTCTGCTATGCTGTCCTGACGGAAGGTGTTGACCTGCCGATGACAGAAACCGTTCTGCTGGCCCGCCCGGTTGCCACAACCAATGTCGGCCTGTATGCGCAGATGGTAGGTCGCGGCCTGCGGTTGCATCCGGGAAAAAGTGCCTGCAAGATTATTGATTGCGTGGGCATTTCCAGGATGCCGATATGCACGGCAGCAACGCTAATCGGCGAGGAACCGCTAGCTCCCAAACCTAAAAAGGAGCAGGTGGAAAAGTTGCCGGAGGAAACCGAACCGATAAAGGTACTTACAGGTGCGGACATTCCCGATACCTGGATACAAAATCAGAAGGAGGTAGACGTTATGGCACTTGGCGAAGGTGTTACCACCCATGATGTCGCATGGATTACACTCAAGGATGGCGGCTATATACTGCCTATCCCGACCGTAACCTACCGCATCAGCAAACCGCTGACTAACGGCATGGTGTACCTGCGGAAAAATAAAGCGTGCTCCAAGAGTGCGGTGCCATTACAATTTGCATTAGACTATGTGTATCAGGACTTGAAACAGAAGCATGCTAAATATCAACATATCTGGGACAAAAAGCAGCGCTATAAGTGGGATAGACAACCCATCACCAATGAGCAAATTGCCCTTATCCACAAGCTGGCCCCGGATTACAAAATTGACACCCATAAAATGACACGAGGGGATGCCTCGCGGGCGATACAACTGCTGACCTACAAGCCGGAAGAATGGACGCCCCAAACGACACCCTCGGAGGTGCAGGACGATGCCAAGAAAAGCCCGTAAACTTTCGTCCTGCGGCGTGTATCACATCATGATCCGTGGAATTAACCGCATGACCATCTTTAATGATGATGCCGACAATCTGAACTTTTTACATATTCTCGATTTTTGCGCAGATGAAAATTTTATCATCATGGCATACTGCCTGATGGGCAACCATCTGCATCTGCTCGCGAAGGATTGTAACGATTCCTTGCAACACATGATGAAGGCCATCGGGGTACGGTACGTTGCCTACTACAACCGCCGCTACCAGCGGACAGGCCCGCTCTTCCAGGGCCGTTACAAATCCCAGCCTGTCACAACCAAAGGCTACTTCCTGCGGGTACTGCGCTATATCCACCGCAACCCGGTCGCTGCCGGAATGGTGCAGGATATGCAGGACTACCCGTGGAGCAGCTACATTGACTACTTTGCTAGTCGAAAAAAGCCGTTATGTCATGTAGACACAAGCTACGCGCTTGCACTGCATGATTTAGATTGGCTGCGGCACTACCACCAGCAGCCAGAATTAAATGCCCGCGGCATTCTGGAGGATTCTCCGCTGCCTGCCTTTACGGATGCTGAGCTTTGTGACTTTGTACGTGCAACGGCAGGCATGGAATGCCACGAAATCCAGCTTTACCCCGAATCCACCGCAACCCCGCTGCTGCGCCGTCTGGTAACACAAGAGGACGTCAGCATTACACAACTCTCACGGCTTACAGGGATGGCACGCGGAGACATCCGCCGCCGTCTGCTGTGAGCGGTGATACAACTCTCAAAGGAGAAATCCCATGAAGAAAGAAAGCTTTATTTACAGCACTCTCACGATTGGCGGTTCGAAGGAACAGGTCAATGAAGTAATGAAGTACATCTGCGATGACATCTATGACATTGGGAGCATTGATTTGAATAAAATCTGTGCTGTGCCGGTACACCTGAACATTGGCCCCGATGATGAAGTTTCTTGCGGCGAAAAGCTTTACCGCCATTATCTTGATTTAGTTCTTTACCCTACAGAAGAGGAAGAAGAAAATTTTCTTGCTGTTCTTAACCGTGCAGATCAGCGCCGATTCCTTTTGGGAAAAATGGCTGTGCTGAACCGGAAGGAATACGGCTATCCTACTTATACCGGCTGGTGCACGGAACACTGGGGTACAGACGAAAACGTGATATCTTTTGAAGAATGTAATGAAAATAGCATTGCATTTCTCACCCATAGCGCACCTGCAAGTGAGGCTATTCATACGCTCTCAATTCTTTTTCCTAAAGTAAAACTTACTTTCGCGTGGGAGGAAAACAAGGTCGCCCTTATGGACGATGAAGTAGTTTTACATTATGAAGTATATCGTTACGGGGAGCTGGCAGAATCCAAATCTGCCATTGCCGGAAAGACCCACTGGCAATATAACGGCAGCTTAAAAAAACCGTTGTACTGCACGCCCCAAGAAGATAATGATTATGGGGAAATCCCTAAAGGAATTTCTGCGGAGGATTTTGAGGAACCGGACGCTATGCCTTTCTAACCCTGCCTCGTTTGAAAAGTAAACATCAAAAGGACGACAGCCTTTATTGGCTCTCGTCCTCTTTTTGTTGTCTAGTCTCAATATTGTCAAATAAAGGGCTGTCCCAAAAAGTTTTAAATGGGATTCCTAACCCCACACATATCCGTGCAACTATTTCAGTTGAAGTATTTTTAGTGGTAGCATAAGGCTTGACAGTCTTTTTAAGGACAGATGGTGCAATGCCGGAACGCTCAGCCAGCTTGTTGACACTGTAGCCGCGCTCGTCTGCAAGCTCCAAAATGCGCAGCTTAATTGCCTCCTGTAGTAGCATTTGCCCTCACCACCGTGTACAATAAAGTATATTTATTGTACCGATTTGCTAAGGGAAAAATCGTCTACCTGGAGACGATTTGAATCTTGCTCTTACGTGCTGATGTGCTATAATATAAAAGGAAGGTGATAAATGGATGCAAAAACTATCCCACACCGCACCGTACATAGCCTATGCTGTGGCAACTGCTGGGATGGCTGTGCTGCTACTCCTTGGCAGCTCGCCGGGAGCAATAGTTGCCCGCAGTTACCGGGCGTATAATGGGCGCGCTGTTCCCGGCTACACAGAATATACGTACCGGGATGTTAATCTGTCCTTCTCGGTGCCGCTATCACCTGTGACCGCGGTGGAAGCACGCGCGAAAAAAGACGGTTATATCTTGTTTGCCTATCCGCGCTGTCCCTACTGTCGCAACCTGCTCCCTGTGCTTGCCGCTGTTGCTACAAGTGAAGGGGTCACGATGGACTACTGCCAGGTAGACCTATATCGGGATATATACACCTACAACTCGGATACTGCCGCACCAGTGCAAACCAGACCAGCGGGGGAAGGCTACACCGAACTGCTAACCTGGCTGGATGACTACCTGGCCGAGTACACCGTCTCCGACCCGGAGAAAAATGAAATTGATGTCGGGGAGAAGCGTATCGGTGCACCGACCATCATCAAGGTGGAAGATGGCAAGCCCGTGTCAAAATGGCAACTATCGGATGCTTCAATATTTGTAGGCGGATACCCGGAAAACAAATACGCAGTCTGGGACAATTCCATACAGGAAGGAGTTGCAGATTCCTTGCGGGAGTATCTGGAAACTGCGTGATGTATCGGGGACGGTGAGTCGCGCAGCGATCTCCCCCGTCCCCGATTTAAAAGAATCCAAAGCCGCCACTTATCAATAGAGTGGCGGCGGCAAAATTAAAAAGTAGCCTCGGCGCTAGATGCCGAGAAGGAGTGTTTTTATGAAAAAGAATATCGTATTGGCAGTTATTGCGACTGCGGCTATGGCGCTCAGCCTGGTAGGATGCGGCGTTAAGGTCACGAACATCTCGCTTCCGGATGCTGCGACCCTCGAAAAGGGCGAGAGCATCACGCTGCCGGTGAATTTCGGGACGGAGGATGCGCCCGCAGAGACGCCGGTTATTGCGACCGGTGAGTCTGCTACGGCGGAAACTGCCGCGCAGGATGAAAAGATTGCTAAGGCGGCTGAGAAGCTGACACTCGCGTGGACTTCTTCTGATGAGAGTGTTGCTACTGTCGATGAGACCGGCACCGTTACAGCAGTCGCAGCCGGTGAGGCTGAAATTACCGCCACGGTCAAGGATACCGAGATGCAGGATGTCTGCGTCATCACCGTCAAGGTATCCGCGAAAGAATTGAAGGTTCCCGATACCTTGGATGTCAAACTCAACGATACGGACGAAGCCGCAATCGAAGCGAAATGCGAGCCGGAAGATGCGTCCAACATTTCGTTTGATTTCGCTTCCAGCGATGAGGAAGTCGCCACCGTCGATAAGGACGGCAAGGTGAAGGTCCTTAAAGCAGGTGAGTGCGACATCACCACGACCCTCATGCAGGATGGTGAAAAGGTCACCGAGAAGACGACTCATGTGAAAGCATTCTATGAGGTTGAAAGCATCACGCTCGATTCCAACGAAGGCAAGCTGACGGTCGGTAACTCTCACACCATTAAGGCAACTGTTGCCCCCGAGGAGGTCTCTGCCGAGACTCCTATTGAGTGGTCGTCCAGCGACGAGAAGGTTGCTACCGTTGACTCCAATGGGAAGGTAACTGCCGTTTCCTCCGGGAATGCAACCATCACGGCGACTGCCGGTGAGGAGAGCGCCAACTACGAAGTGACTGTTGAGCAGCCGAAGAAGGTCACGACCAGCAACAAGACCTATACCAAGAGCGGTTCCAGAAACAGTGCTGCTGCTGTGACGCCTTCTAACCCTGCACCTGTTACACCGACAGCGCCAGTTGCGCCGTCCGCTCCCACTACGCCGGTACAGCCCAGCAATCCGGAGCCTGCTGCTCCGGCTCCTGCACAGCCTGACCCGGCACCTGCGCAGCCGAGCAATCCTGAGCCGTCTCAGCCGAGTGGTGGGGACAATAGTGGGTCCAATTCCGGTGGCAATGGCGATGGTAGCTGGGATTGGGGTGGTCCTGTGATTTCCAGTCCTACTGATAATGGCTGTCCTCCCGAAGAGCACGAGGTCGGTTGGTGCTAATCTCACATATCGAAACGTGTAAGTTGTAATGCTAAAAAATGGGGACGGTTCCTAAATTGAGAAGTTGACATCAAAACCTCAAAAACGGGGACGGCGCAGTCGTTTTAACGACCTGCACCGTCCTCTTTTTGTAAAAGCATTCGCTCGTAGAAACGTAGAAAAGAACCGGTGAGGTAACAGCTTGTTACCCCACCACGAATAAAGTTGACTCGTTTTGAATAGTAGACATCAAAATGGAGTAAGGCCGCTTGCGGCCCGAATTTTGCAGCAAAAAGCCGGGAGCTTTCACTCCCGGTTCTCTTTATTGTGCGGTCATCATCATGTCGCAGTCGGCACATTTTATGCGCACAACCTTTGTCCCTCGCACGCTGTTGTGACAGCAGGGGCAAACATACTTGATGCTGTGGCTGTTGGGGTTACTTCCTGTCGGCTTGCCCGTGGCGTCCCCTGCGCCCTTGCCACGCGGGGCGTAGAAATCTTCAATGCGGTTCATGCTGATGTCCTGCCAGTCTTGTTCCAAAATGAACTCACACAGCGCGTCGGTCGGCTCGGTGATGCTCCATCCAACGCGCGGGTCGTAACTGATTTTCAAATCGCGGGCCTCGGCGGCCTCCTTAAATTTTTTGTTGTGGTATGCGCCGCCCCTGCTGCAATCCTGTATGCCGTTTTGAAGGTTCCACAAGTGTACACACTCGTGGAGGGTGGTCGCCACCACGTTTTCTATGGGCCGTGCAAGCGTCCCAGCGCCGATGTTAAGCTCATGGCGGGTTGTGTCTCCTCTCTGCCATGCCTTGGCTACGGTGACGTGTCCGTAGGCTCTGGGCGTGCTCTGTATCGTGATGATAGGCTCCTCCAACTCACCGTTGAAATACTTTACATTCAACGCGCGGAAAATTTTCTCCAAGTAACCAGCCGTCCGGGAAGTCTTAACAGTCTCTTTCATTTTCGTGTCCTCACTTTCGTTTTCCCAATCTTTGCCCGTGTTATCCCACCGGGATAAGGGGTTGCGGGTTGTTCCGCGATTAGCGGACAAAAGTGAGGTTGGATAGTTGTCAAGGTGACTGTGGAATACCGCAGCCATAATTTTAAAAAGCGAGGATATGCCGCAAAAGCTCCTTTACAATTTTCCAATCCACGCTTTTATAATTTTTAAGGGAACAACAAAAAACAGGATTGCCACGGCTATAATTTACTCCGCGGCAATCCTGTTCCCATGTTACAGGGCTTGCGTTTATTTTAAAAGTGTGGTACGATTGTGGTACTTGCAAAAAGGGTAATAAAAAAGCTCCTAATTTTCAACGCATCATCGAAGAAAATCAGAAGCTTAGTTTGGTGACCCGTACGGGAATCGAACCCATGTTACAGCCGTGAAAGGGCCGTGTC
>OGME01001005.1_pt1 | contig 20053 bp, 24 predicted proteins | sample 1572981 | NCBI WGS metagenome assembly OGME01 (sample SAMEA2581902, study PRJEB24529) | metagenome | biome: Human gut stool | place: China | collected 2011
AGTTGAATCGCTACGCTTTTCTCAAATTTACTTTTTAGCTATCTGTTTATTTTAATATAATAAGCCTTTTTACCCATAGAACATAAAACCAATACCGCAATAGTAGCCCTTAAGAACATAAGGATGAGGAATTGTTATTTTGAAATAAGTCCTATTAACAGGACTCTTTTTCTGTTCCATATATGTATCAATAAATATTTCTATACCAAATAATATTGCGCAAAATGCATGACAGATGTAATAAAAAAAACTTATCACACCTAAGAACAGTCCTATCAATGAAGCTATTCCATATATATATGTGGAAAAACTTTTTTTACTCCTATTTCTGTATAAATATATAAGTATCCATACACTACTCAAGAGCGTTATGCAATTAATAAATATTATGCACCATAGAGGTATCGTATCCATTATTTATTATCTTTTGTATTATTATTTTTAGAGCTTTCTATGTATTTTAATCGAGTAGGAGGAAAACGAAGCAGTTTTCTTCCTGCTCGATTCACTTGTTGCGTCTGTTTTTTGAATCCATACCTTTAGAGAAAGCACGAAGTTGTTGCTTCCCAAGAAGGCCATGAAGTGGTGATGAACGGAGAATAACACTATTCACTCTCTCTCGGAGGGTGTGACAGAAGTTCTTTTTGTACAAACACTCCTTTCTCGAACTTCCATTTTCCAAACTCATAATCAACGGCAGAACCACGGCTGAAAGATTCAATAATCTTTTCTTTTTCGTTAAGCGTAGGATTGGGAATATCATGGAATGATGGAACAAACAAGAACTTCTGCTTGACTTCATTCCAGACATAAGCATCCCAATATTCCACACCTTGATTTCCGAATTGTCCCAAATATACCAACAGATCTTTATTGCCATCAAACGTCACATCAGCCATCAGACAGCTATCCTTCCGGCCACCATTTGGGTCAAAAGTATCGTCCTTTGGATAAGAGAAAGGTATAATTTGTACAGTTTTCTCCCCTCGCATAATAAATACTTCAAAATCGAAATCCTTGGACTTGGGAGATTGTGTTCTTATAACAGCGTTAAGCGTATCTTCCGATGCAATATCTTGCTTGGTAAAGACCTTGCCCGAAATCACACTATCGGTGTCAATAGACATGCTGTCTTTGGTAGGGTTTCCCTGCCCCACCTTACTTTCCTTGCAACCGAAGATCAACATCAAAGAAAGTATTACTAATGTACTATCGATAATTCTTTTCATTGTCTTTAAATATTTTGATCATTTCATTGCGTTATTTTTTATTATTGTATGCAAAGGTAGTGCTTTTAGCCTTTAAGCCACTATTGCACAACCCCTTTCTTTGAAAAGAACGTAAAATTAATAGTATTATTGCGATGATTGTACTTCGATTAACATAAAGCACTAAAGCAGCCAAAGGAGAACAAGAGCAAGGAAGCCGTGGAGACCAACAAGGACATCGAGCAGTTGTTGCTTTCCATCCAAAAGACTTTCGATGTGCTTGTGGAAAAGAGAACGGACTTACCTATTTCTACCATTCGGGACGACACTCGTTCGCCAGCCTCATTACGCTGGAGGCAGGTGTGTCGATAAGCTTGAAGAATATACGGCAGTTTTGGGAAATAGAGCCAGCTTGGATTCCATAGCTGGAACTTATAACGGTGTGTTACCACCTAATGTTGAAACAACACTCACATTAAATGCTGATGGTACCTATTTGTTGATACGGACATTCAAAGAAAAGCAGAATGAACAGGAAAAGTTAAAGGGTACTTTCCAAGTGCTTGACGGCAACATCTTGATACTTATGCATCCCTTTGAGTAAAGACAATATTTTACAAGGAGAAGGATGCTATTTTGTAAATATCATTTATTTTACCTCTTTAACGGATTTTACGTTTCCTCTTGGATTGGTCTTAAACTCAAGGGCATGGCTTTTTGCGTCTGGTATAGAATAATTAGATATAATATATGTCGCATCGGGTTGTAGATGAAACTTCTCATTTTCAATAATACTGTTTCCATAAGTAATAACATAAGCGTCATTAATTCTATTTAGATTTATTGATGATAGACCTACATATCCATCTTTTAATGAAATCTGATATGTAAATAACAAAGAATCATTTTCTAATGTTAAACTTCTTAAGGTCTGATTATCAGAGGATGAAATTAATGCACTTTCAACTCTAATAGAAATTTTATTATTTCCACAAGAGATACATAGAAAAATCATTAACAAAAAAAATAATTTATATTTTCCCATATTATTTCTTTTAATATTATGAGTCTACTTTAAGAGATTTTTTAAGGTGAGAGAGGCTTGCTGGTAACCTTTAGGTCATTTGAAGCCCTCTTTAGTTTATTTTACACTCTCTGGAAATCAAACTTCTTTAGTTCCAATTTTCTTTAGCAAGGAACTGATTCGTGAATCTTTAATTGTAAGACAGTATTCTATAAAAGAAGAAACACTGGGAGCTTGCCATTTTAGGCAAGCTTTTACTAATCCGAATTTTGGATCTAATATTCCTTTGTCCACGTTCTCACCAAAATGCCAAAAATGCAGTATTATTAACTCTTGTTCTTCTATATTAGGAGTCATATTGTCCTCGCCCAAAACATTTAAAAAACCTTCTCCAATAGAAAAGCCAATGTTTCCAAAAGATTTTATGATAGGAGATACATCTCTCATATTCAATCTAACAATTCTGAAACATGCAGCAGCAGCTTCCATCGTTACCATATCATGCTCCATATTTTTTTTTACTATTTGTTCTAACAAAGGTAAGGCTTTAACCAAATGCTGTTTACCTATTATTTTAATTGCCTCAACTTGTACTTCCCATGATATATTTCTTTTATATCTTTCTTCGAAAATATCAACTACTGTATTCCCAAATTCAGGTAAATAATTGCGTTGAAGTTTTTTTAAGGCCTTTAACAAATCTGACGCTTTTTTACTTGCAAGCAATTTTTTTAATTGTACTATCGTTTCTGTTTTATCCATTATTTGAAATTTTAGAAACTTGCCAATGTTATTTATGGCATTGGCAAGTTTTTGGTTAATGAATTAGTCAATGATTGCTCTTTTGACCATTTTGTTTTTTAGATAGGACTTGGGCATTTCTTGTAGAATTACTACCTCCCTTACTTCGTGGTATTATATGGTCAACTTCTGCTTGGTCAGTACATTGCCGAGTGCATCGTAAGTGAAACTGGTGATGCAGCTTGCAGGATGGTTTACTTCCGTGCGGCGGTCACCCATGTCGTAAGTGGATGTGGTAACATTGCCCTCCGTGTCTGTGACCCTTACAAGTCGCTGGATGCCGTCGTACTCGAAGGTGGTGGTAATCTCACTGTCTGGGCCGCTGTGCTGGATGGTGAGCATTGTACAGAATGATTTAGTATCATCACTTATGAGAACACTTTATTTTAGAATAATTTTATTTTGCTATGCTTTTTAAAAAATCTATACATAATTGTAGATATAACAATAAGCAATACTAATATAAAATACGATAATACCCATGTGAAAATAGAAAACATAGTGTCATTGACCCTTATCTCTATTCCATTATTGTAATATAGAAGGTCATATGGTACGATTTGGGTTGCAAGAAAATTAATCAAATAAGATTCTGATGAGTTTAGGTTTATAAAATATACTATAAATGCGCATAAGCAAATTAACGGTATCTTACAAATCCAATCTCTTTGAACTCCCAATAAATATACAGTTATCAATGCTAAAATAGATATTGGAGACAATATTATCCAAGCATAAAGTAATATGAATGGATACCAATTTATTATGTCATGAACACTGCATGATATAATTCCTAATATTGATGTCATAAGAGCACATATTAAATATGCTCTTATGACCATTTTAAAACTCAATTTTCTCATTTAATATTTGTTAAGGATGATTGTGTTCATCATTTCATTACGGAGTTGGTCGAGTTCCCTCTGCCTCTGAACAGCTTTTGACTGTTCCTCTACTGTCCACGGTTTAATATCACCAAATCCCCAAACAAGACCTGATATTTGCTTCCTCAAATCCTTTATCCTACTTAAAGGACCCCCCGCTTTATAAAGCAACGTACTTGAACTTGAATTACAGTTGGTGATGTAACTACTACTACCCAAATGGTCAGGGTGGTAGTAGAACTGCATCTTCTCGTATGCGTCGCCCTCTTGGAAGTTATTCTTTGCAGCTCTCGCTAAAGTTCGTGTCTGAGCAGCCTCCAAGCTGCCGTCATTGCAACAGAAGCCCTTGCCATCGACATAATCGTTGTTGTCCTCGCCATTGTACGGCATTGCAAAGGTTGCCTCCTTTTTTTCTATTTTATATGTCATATTTATATTCATTTTTCCAATATCACAAATTGTGACCTTAAACGTATTGTTGTTATATTGCGTACAAAGGTAGTGCTTTTAGCCTATAAGCCACTATTGCACAACCCATTTCTTTGAAAAGAACGTAAAATCAATAGTATTATTGCGACGATTGTACTGTTAGTAATTGCTTAACTCGTTGCACCGTACTCACACTCTTACCACTCAGCTTCGCCACATCCCGAATGGAGTATCTCTTGCGGAGCAAACTAATAACGTCCCTATATTCGGTTCTTATTTGTTCTTCCGTTTTTACTGAGCCTGCCTTGCGTCCGAGTTTTCCACCTTTCTCTATATACCGCTTCCTTCCTGACTGCAATCGGAATGAGATATTGTCACGTTCCAATTGCGCACAGGTCGAAAGCGTGGCTATCATTATCGGGGCAAAGAGGGACGGATGTCCTTCTTCGTCCAATAATGTAAGCTGTTCCTTTTGAATGTAGAGATTAATGCCACAGTCAATGAGTTCCTTGACAGAGGCAAGCACTTCAAACGCATTACGCCCCAATCTTGACAGTTCACTGACAAGTAGGATCCCAATGCGGTTTGCCTTGCAGTATTCCATTGCCTCACACAACACTGGACGCTCATCATTCTTCTTTGCGCCAGAGATGTGTTCCTCAAAGACCTTGCAGACTTCGATACCCTTATATTTTGCATACTCCGACAAGTCCTTGACCTGTCTTTCCGTGCTCTGTCTGTCACCAATACTGGAGACACGAGCGTATATTACTCCTGTTGTCATCTATATCAAAGATTAAATTGAACATGAAAAAGCCTGTGTCCAGATAAGTCTTGCAGATTTATTTGAACACAAGCGTTTTTTGAATACAGCCTGACGGCAATTTTCCAACAAAAGGGAAGAAGTAAGACTTCCCCATTGTTCGCACCTTGCTGTATGTCTCAATCAAACACGCCATTAAACAGATTGACCGCCTCTATCTTCTTTTCAAGAGCCACTTTTGCATAAACTTCGGTTGAAGTGATGCTTCCATGTCCCAAAACATCCTTCACTGCTGATATGTCTGCTCCTGCTGAGATAGCCAACGATGCTGTCGTATGCCGTGAGCAATGGTAGGTCAAATCCTTTTCTATGCCAGCCTTTTCTTTAAGTCTTCTTACGTATTTCGATACGTTGTCTGACTTCTTGACAAGGTGAAACACAAGACTTTCCGGATTGTCATCCGTCCGAGGTGGCAACAACGATTGCGCCATTTCATTGAGCGGAATTATGGCAGGACGCTTTGTCTTCCGCTGTATGATGCTGATTGTCGGAACGCCATCTATCATTTTAATATCACACCACCTTAGATGCTGCATATCGCCAAGGCGAAGGGCAGTCATGGATGATAAGCCAAATGCCAGTTGTACGGTTCGTTCATTCTCACATTCAGCTTCCACCGCCAGGAAACGTGTGAGTTCTTCGGGCGTAAGATACTCTCTGTGTTTGTCAGGAGCATGGAAGCGTTCCAACTTGTTTAGACTGTGTACTGGATTGAATTTTACAAGTCCTTCACGCATAGCCTTGTTAAATATCGCTTTGACAGTTTCCTCAAACAACAGTAATGAGTAATCAGCCAACCGTCCTCCGTTGGTCTTGATTTGGCGTTTGTTGCGATACTTGTTGCGCATATAATCAAAAAGACCGCAAATTTCATCTTTACTGACATCTTTCAGCAGGATGTCCTTCTTATCTACTCTCCGTAAATAAGTGGCTATACGTTTGCGGACAACATTCTTATGACCTATCATCTTCTTGCAGTTGCCACAATCAACAGACCATTTGATATAGTCATCGCACCATTGTAGCCAAGTCAAGCCGTTGCCTTGTTCTTCGCTTTTGGCATTCTCTTTCTCCAATACAGGAGGGGTGAGGATGCGCTCTGCTCGTATCTCCATAGCCTTGTTGTATGTAAGCCGATTGTGCTTTGCAGCACCAACGGCATCATCGGGCAAGAGATAGAGGTGCAAGTTTTCTCTCTTGCGGAAGCCAGTCTCGTAGTATTCCAGATATAAGGCTCTTTTGCCTTCCGTCAGCTTACGTTCCTTGATTTCTATCTTCATTGTATTATTGGTATTTGGTCAAACATTCCGTTCACGAGGTTCACGGTCTCCAACTTCTTCTTGTCAACAATCTTGGCGTAAATCTCCGTCATCTTGATGCTCTTGTGTCCGAGTATCTTGCTTACTACATAGATACTTGCACCAAGGGTCAGAAGCATCGTAGCCGCCGTATGTCGTGAGCAATGGTATGTTATATGCTTGGTTATTCCTGCTGCCTCCATCCATTCTTTCAGCACCACTTCTACAGTTGTAGATGTGATTGTCAAGTTGTGGAAGATATTGTCTATGCCTTCTTCTCTTTTAGGCATCCACTTCTTTGTTTCTTCCGACAAGGGGATGGTTACTCTATCCTTGGTCTTGACTTGGATATGGTCAATGTATTCTGTCTTGCCGTCAGCAGCCTTGTGGATTTCACTCCAGTTCAAGGCTTTCATGTCGCTATATCGCAGACCTGTGAAACAGGAGAACAGAAAGGCTTTCTTCACCAGTTCATAACGGCATGGTGTGTTCATCACCTTCTTTATTTCCTCTATCGTCAGAAATTCACGTTCAGCTACTCGCTTCTGTGGCTTCTCCTTTGCCTCCAACAGCAAGAATGGATTTTGCTCAATCAATCCGTCCCTTACTGCCTTTGCCAATGACGAGCCGAAATAGTTGACGAACATACGGCAAGTGGTGGTGCTGAGTTGTTTCTTTCCATCATTGTAGGTGCAAGTCTTCAAAAAGGTAATGAAGCCTTTGCAAAACTCCTTATCCACGTCTTTCAACAGAAACTCTGGTTTGCCTATATGTAATAGGTATTGGTCAATGCGAGCATGAGTGTTTCGCTTTGTCTTCATGGAAGACTCAGACAACTCGGCATTGTACTTCACAAAGTCATCCATCCACTTTGTAAGTGTCATGCGTGACTTCTTCACCTTGTCCCAATCCACAAGACCCTCTCTCTGGATGTCAAGAATGCGCTGCGCCTTGATTTGCTCTGCCAACTTTCTTGTATTGGCGTTTTGCAACTTGGTAGCAGCGTTGATTTCTGGCACAAGATAGAGTTTCAACGTCTCTTTCTTTCTCAATCCCTTCTGGTAAATGTCAAGATAGAGGCTGATGTTGCCACCTGCTATCTTCTTTTCTCGGATGCGCACAGGCTCCTTCAAACGGATTTCCTTCTTCTTTCGTCCCATTTTATTTCCTTTCTTTTCTGATGTTAATATATCCTTTTATCACTGATTATCAAGCATTTAACTTGCGATACAAAGATAATACAACGAGGGACAAAAACGAGACAAAAGTGGGTAAACAATCCGCTAATTTAGGAAAGAATAACGAACCAATCCAAAATCGGCTTTTATTCCTAACAGACTGTAAATCAGTGATATTACATCACTTTACTATCCTTTCATTTCCGATGGTTAGACCCGCTTGGGATAATTGGTGGTTACTGGTGGTTGCTGAAAATACCTGTTCCGAAATGGGTGGTATTGTAGGCGCTCATGTGTACGACTTTCACATAGCCGTTGTTTTCGGATGTTGTGATAAGATAAGGCTCTACTTTCAGGGCATTGGTCGAAGAGGAAAGGCTGTAACTGATGTATATGCCGCTGTAGTTATATGCGTCTTGTACCGAACGGAGCATCTCTTCCGACAGCATGTCCAGAAACGGATTCTCTTTCTGTCCGGTGGCAACCGCAGGCTCCAGTGCATACAACTGTTCTTTTAACTCTTTCAGATTGCCGAGAAGGCGTTTTTTCGATACATTGTTCACTTGCGACAGGGCGTAGTCCAATGCTTCTTCTTCATTATTCCCTTTTTTAATGCACCCGATATAGGTAGGCAATACGCTTGAGTAGAGCGAGGACAGTACACTTGCCGCCATATTGGTATGGTCGGCTATCTCTTTCATCTTTACACCTTTGTTGCGCAGGTATTCAATGCGTCTGTATATTTCAGGCAGTTCGTTCATGTCGTTGTGATATAATGGCTCTTTATTCAAAATGTCTGCAAAGAAAGCCGTGGGATGTTATGCTTTCATTACATTAATATTGCATTAATGTTACATTATAAAATGTTGATTTCATGAATATTATTAATAATGGGAATTCATTTTTGCTGTTAAAATACCGCCTTACTTTTGCTGCCGGAATCAAAAACAAGATAGATGTCATGAATGCGATAATCGGTAAAAAAGAACTCACAGTTTCCAATAAGAATTTATCTGATGCCTTATTCATTCTTTGGGCGGGTGGAGCTGCTTTGCTCTCTTATTCTTTGGTATATGCATTGCGTAAACCATTTACAGCGGCTACGTTTGACGGACTCGATTTTTTCGGTATGGACTATAAGACTGCAACCAGCATTGTACAGATATCCGGCTATTTTATTTCCAAGCTGATAGGTATCAAGGTCATTTCCGAGTTGAAGAAGGAAAACCGCTTGAAGTTCATTATCCTGTCAGTGGCGGTTGCCGAACTTTCCCTTGTACTTTTCGGAGCGCTTCCGCAACCGTTCAATGTATTTGCCCTGTTTTTCAACGGGCTTTCCTTAGGGTGTATGTGGGGAGTGATTTTCAGTTTTCTGGAAGGGCGTCGTGTTACGGATTTACTGGCAAGTCTTATGGGGTTGAGCATCGCTATCAGTTCGGGGACCGCAAAGTCGATTGGACTTTTTGTGATGGATAATTTGCATATCAGTGAATTCTGGATGCCCGCTTTCATCGGTGCATTTGCTTTTCCGCTGTTGTCATTTCTGGGATGGCTGATGACACGGATGCCGCAACCCACGCAAGCAGATAAAGAACTGCGCACGGAAAGGGTTGCCCTGGACAGTAAGGCACGTTTAAGTCTGTTCAAGAACTTTATGCCTGTGCTGGTAATGTTGTTTTTTGCCAATCTGTTTGTTACGGTATTGCAGGATATCAAGGAAGATTTTCTGGTGAAGATACTCGATGTCGATGCGGCGGGACTCTCGTCATGGGCGTTTGCCAAGGTGGATGCAACGGTTACATTGATAATTCTGTGTATGTTCGGGCTGATGTCCGCAGTACGGAGCAACATAAAGGTGTTGTGTATGCTGTTGGGGCTGGTCACTTGCGGTACGGCTACGTTGAGTTTTCTGGCTTTCAATTATTCTGCCTTGCAATTGCAGCCCATGACATGGCTGTTCCTTCAAAGCTTGTCGCTCTACACGGTCTACCTTAGTTTCCAGACACTCTTTTTCGAGCGTTTCATCGCTTGTTTCAAGATAAAAGGGAATGTGGGCTTTTTCATTATTACACTGGATTTCATCGGTTATACGGGTACAGTGGTGGTGCTGATATTCAAGGAGTTATTTAATCCTGCTGTCAACTGGCTGGACTTTTACAATCTGATGTCCGGTTATGTGGGTATAGCATGCAGTGTAGCTTTTATAGGTTCGGCAGTTTATCTGATACAGCGTTATCGTCGTGAGAAATATGCGGAAGTTTCCGGTGAAGAACTCGATACTCCCCACCCGGCAGGTGGTTTATCCGGTAAGCGTGTTGCATTGGAACTTCTTCCGGATATGGCAAAATAAGCGGATAGGGAAATAATTCAAAGATATAAATTATGAAGAAAATTGAATGTATTATTATGGATTGGGCAGGTACGGCAGTCGATTACGGCTGTTTCGCTCCGGTTGCCGCTTTCATTGAGAGTTTTAATGTGATAGGCACTCCGGTAACGGCTGCTGAAACGCGTGCTCACATGGGACTGACCAAAGTAGAGGAAATACGCGCCTTGTTCAATATAGACCGCGTAAGAAACGAGTTTCAGGAGAAATACGGACGCCCGTATGCCGAGGAAGATATATTGGCGCGCTATGCAGACTTTCAGCGTGTGTTGTTTGCCTCTCTGGAAGATTATACAACACCTATTCCCGGTGTGGTTGAAACGATATCGGGATTGCGTGCGCAAGGAATTAAGATAGGCTCCACTACCGGCTATACCCGTGCGATGATGGATGTAGTGTTGCCGGCTGCCGCAGCCCGCGGATATGTGGTTGATAATTGTGTCACGCCCGACGGACTTCCCGCAGGACGGCCTGCTCCTTATATGATTTATAAGAATATGACGGAACTTGCCGTTCCCTCGGTGGACTGTGTTGTGAAGGTAGGCGACACGATTGCCGACATCAAAGAAGGAGTGAATGCCAAAGTGTGGACGGTGGGCGTAGTGCTTGGCAGTAACGAACTGGGTCTTACCCTGGATGAAGTGAATGCTTTGCCTGCTACCGAACTGGAGCTCCGCAAACAGGATGTCCGCAACCGTATGCTGGCTGCCGGAGCCCATTATACAGTAGACTCCATTGAAGAACTTCCTGCCGTAATAGATAATATTAATAACTTTAAACTATCAAGAATATGAAACCTTACATTTTATTGACTCCCGGACCTCTTACTACTTCCGAAACCGTAAAAGAAGCCATGCTCACCGATTGGTGTACATGGGATGCGGATTATAATGTGCATATCGTAGAGGAAATACGCAAATCCCTCGTTGCACTCGCTACAAAGCAAACCGATGAATATACTTCCGTTCTTCTGCAAGGCAGTGGAACCTATTGTGTGGAAGCCGTTATAGGAAGTACCGTTAAGCCGGGTGACAAACTGCTGATTTTGAGCAATGGAGCTTATGGTGACCGTATGGGAAATATCGCTGAGTATCACGGTATCAACTACGATATGCTGGCCTTTGACGAAACGGAGCAGGTGTCCGTCAGCTATGTAGACGATTATCTGGCACATAATGCGGAGATTACGCATGTATCGGTGGTACATTGCGAAACCACTACCGGCGTGCTGAACCCGTTGAAGGAGATAGCCCACATCGTAAAGATGCACGGAAAGAAGCTGATTGTAGATGCTATGAGCAGCTTTGGCGGAGTGCCTTTGGATGTAGAGGAACTGGGTATTGACTTTCTTATCAGCAGCGCCAATAAATGTATTCAGGGTGTACCGGGATTCGGTTTTATCATCGCCCGCAAGTCGGAACTGATGCGCTGCAAGGGTGTTTCCAAATCTCTTTCGCTCGATATTTACGATCAGTGGGAAACGATGGAAAAAGGACATGGAAAGTGGCGTTTCACATCGCCTACCCATGTGGTGAGAGCCTTTAAACAGGCTATGGATGAATTGGCTGAAGAAGGAGGGGTAGAGGCACGTCATCAAAGATACTGTAAAAATCATGAGGTATTGGTAGAAGGTATGCGCTCACTCGGCTTCAAGACTCTGTTGCCTGACGCTATACAGTCTCCCGTCATAACTTCTTTCCTTTATCCGAATGCGGATTTTGATTTTAAATCGTTCTATGCACAGCTCAAGGAAAGGGGATTTGTGATTTATCCCGGCAAGATTTCGCAGGCGGACACATTCCGTATTGGCAATATCGGAGATGTGTATCCGGAGGATTTCAGCAAGTTGATAGAGGTAATCAAAGAATGTAAGTATTGATGAACGTTTCGGGAAAACTATGGTTTCTCGGGCATATATTGAGGTACTCTAAGTCATATTCTCAGAGTACCTCAGTTGTATCCTCAAGGTATCCCGATTGTACCTTCAAGGTACTTCAGCCGTGCACTTAGGCATTCCCCTGCCCGGAAAACGTTGTGGGGTACAACAATTATCGGGGGAGAATCGTTGTAGACGTAAGAAAAAATTATATCTTTGTTCGTGGTGTCAGGTATTCATGAAGATGTTGAACCCGATTACGAACTTAAATGTATCTTTATGAAACGATTCTTCCTTTTTGCTGCCGCGGCTGTGTGCATGGTGCTTGCGGGATGTAACGGGCAGCAAGGTCATACCCCGTCTTCTGTTGCGCAGGTATCGGAACCTGCCGATACTGTTGTGCCTGTAGTGGAAGTGCCTTTCAATGAGAAATTGCTGACGGCAGCCGATGTGACGCTTACCAAAGATTTGCTTTACGATACATATACGCTGGAAGATACCTATCCGTACAAGGATACCGTGCGTTCTTTCAAATGGGATGTAATCCGCAATTGTCTGGCTTATATAGAGAATATGCAGCGGGACAGTGTGAAGTGGGTGGTATTGCAGAATTATAAGAATCTGAATCGGGAAGCCCCTTTGGTGCGTAAGTTCGTGCGTAATGCCTATCGCCGTGTGGCGGATACGCTTGGGGTGGAGCGTTATCAGTCCGTTCCCTTGTATTTGCCGGGAGATACGTTGGTGCCCGAACGTTATGGCAGGGATGGGACGTTGGCTTACCTGCTGGGTGAGGAAGGCGGTTTCAGCCGTATTCTCCCCATTACACTGGAGGATGAGTGGCTGGTTCCCCGCCGTTATTTGAAGCTGCTGGCGGACAGCACTGTCTTTAATCATGTTATTTTCGTAGACCGTCTTGACCAGAATATCGCTACGTTGGAGCGTATGGATAAAGGTGAATGGAAAATCCGCAGCATGAATCCCGCAACGACAGGACGGCATGCACCGCCTTATGCACAGGAAACGCCGCTGGGCATGTATTTACTGCAACAGAAGAAATCGCGCATGGTCTTTCTGAAAGACGGCTCTGCGGCAACGGGCGGATATGCGCCTTATGCCAGCCGTTTTACCAACGGAGCTTATATTCATGGAGTACCGGTGAATGTTCCGCGCACAGCCATGATTGAGTATAGCTGGTCGCTGGGTACTACGCCGCGTTCGCACATGTGTGTGCGAAATGCTACTTCACATGCTAAGTTTGTATTTGACTGGGCGCCGACGGAGCGTTCTTTAGTAGTTGTTATCGAATGATTACTTCCTTTTTAACTATCTGTATGATAGTCGTATGGGTGGAAAGTGCTAACTTTGCCGCCGGTATTTTTCAGGTCGGATAGTTATGTTGAGATTTTGCCTCTCTTTTTTATTTATGTTTTTTCCCTGTTTCCTGTTTTTGGGAAACAGACCTGCTACCTGCATGACGGATAAGCCGGATGTTTCGTTGGCGGAAGAATCGGCAGCATGTGCCGATTTGTATCGTTCCATGCAATTGGAAGGGGTAGTGAGTTGGAAAGCTTTCCGCCAGGCAGTAACGGGCTATCATAAAATAGCAGGCCGTAAACGGGATGTACTGACTCTGATTGATTTTTCACGTCCTTCTACCGAGAAGCGTCTTTTCGTGTTCGATATGAAGCAGCGCAGGCTGCTTTTCTCATCGGTCGTCTCGCACGGAAAAAACAGCGGCGACAAGTATGCCACTTCATTTTCCAATGAATACGGATCTTATAAAAGTTCCCTGGGATTCTATCTGACAGAAACAACCTATCAAGGCAGGAACGGATATTCCCTCATCCTGAACGGATTGGAAAAAGGTATTAACGACCGTGCCCGCGAGCGTGCCATTGTGGTACATGGAGCTGCTTATGCCGATCCTTCGGTTGCAAGCAAGGGAGGGCGTTTGGGACGGAGTTTCGGTTGTCCGGCTGTTCCGCAAAAACTCAGCCGCCCTATTATCGACGCCATTAAAGGGGGAAGCGTGATGTATATCTATGCCGAGGCTCCCGACTATCTGGCTCACAGCTCCGTACTGAAGAAAACGACCGGGTTGTAAGCGACTCTTTATTCACGTTCCGTATTTTTCGTATCTTTTGATATGTATCAATTTCCCTCAGCATTTCTTTTACTAATTTTGCGTCGAGTTTCGGGGATTAGATTGTATGGCAACATCAAGAGAAATGACGGAAGGACGGGCTCTTCCGCTCATATTTAATTTCACTTTGCCTTTATTGTTGGGTAATTTGCTGCAACAGACCTATTCGTTGGTGGATGCTGCAATTGTCGGTAAATTTTTGGGGATAAATGCACTGGCTTCTGTCGGAGCGAGTACATCGGTCATATTCCTGATACTCGGTTTCTGCAACGGATGTTGCGGAGGATTCGGCATTCCGGTGGCACAGAAGTTCGGAGCGAGGGATTATATTACAATGCGCCGTTATGTGGCGGTCAGCTTGCAACTGGCTGCGGTGATGTCGGTGGTGCTTGCCGTGGTTACAAGTATCTGTTGTGCAGATATTTTGCGCATGATGCGTACGCCGGACAATATCTTCACCGGAGCTTATTATTATTTGCTTGTAACTTTTATAGGTGTCCCCTGTACCTTCTTCTATAATTTGTTGTCCAGCATTATACGTGCTTTGGGTGATAGCAAGACGCCGTTCTGGTTTCTGCTCTTTTCCACCGTCCTGAATATTCTGCTTGACTTGTTTTGCATCCTTGTTTTGGACTGGGGTGTGGCGGGAGCGGCAATCGCTACTGTCTTTTCTCAAGGAGTATCGGCAGTGCTTTGCTACATCTATATGATGAAACGTTTTGAAATTCTGAGAACTACTCCTGCCGAACGTAAATTCGACAGTGCGTTGGCACGGACGCTGATGTATATCGGAGTGCCTATGGGATTGCAGTTTTCCATTACCGCTATCGGCAGTATTATGCTGCAGAGTGCCAACAATGCGTTGGGTACGGCATGTGTAGCGGCTTTTACGGCTGCCATGCGTATCAAGATGTTCTTTATGTGTCCCTTCGAGAGCTTGGGTATGGCGATGGCCACTTATAGCGGACAAAACTACGGTGCAGGCAAGCCCGGACGTATATGGCAGGGTGTCAAGGCAAGCGCGCTGATGATGATAGTCTACTGGGCGTTCACTTTTGCAGTGCTGATGGTTGGAGCCAAAACGTTTACTCTATTGTTTGTAGAGGCTTCGGAAGTGGAAATTCTGAAAGATGCGGAGCTTTTCCTGCATATATCTGTCTCTTTCTTTCCGATACTTGGTTTGCTTTGTATTTTGCGTTATACAATTCAGGGAGTAGGTTATACCAATCTGGCTATGCTTTCGGGTGTTTCCGAAATGATAGCCCGTATCCTGATCAGTTTGCTGGCAGTTCCGGCGTTCGGCTATATCGCTGTTTGCTTCGGTGACCCGACTGCCTGGATTTTTGCAGATTTATTCCTCATTCCCGCTTTTGCTTATGTCTACCGGCGCATACTGCGAATGAACAAAAATTAGTGTATCTTTGTATCGGTAGTTGGCAAGGTTATGACCGAACGTAAGATTATACATATTGATATGGACGCTTTCTATGCTTCCGTAGAACAGCGCGACAATCCGGAACTGCGTGGCAAACCCGTAGCGGTGGGGCATGCGGAAGAGCGTGGTGTGGTAGCTGCTGCCAGCTATGAAGCCCGTCGGTTCGGGGTGCGTTCGGCAATGTCATCACAGAAGGCAAAACGGCTGTGTCCGCAGCTTATTTTTATTCCGGGGCGTATGGACGTCTATAAATCGGTGTCCCGTCAAATTCATGAGATATTCCATGAATATACGGATGTCATAGAACCTATCTCTTTGGATGAGGCGTTTCTGGATGTGACGGAAAATAAGCCGGGTATTCTTCTGGCTGTGGATATAGCCAGAGAAATAAAACGGAAAGTGCGCGAGCGGCTGAGTCTGGTGGCCTCTGCCGGAGTTTCCTACAATAAGTTTCTTGCCAAGATAGCATCCGATTACCGTAAACCCGACGGTTTGTGTACCATTCATCCCGACCAGGCTTTGGATTTTATAGCACATCTGCCGATAGAGAGTTTCTGGGGAGTGGGTCCGGTGACGGCAAGGAAGATGCATGTTTTGGGGATACATACCGGCGGGCAACTGCGTGCCTGTTCGCAAGCGATGCTGTTGCGCGAGTTTGGTAAGGTGGGGAACATCTATTATGATTTTGCGCGCGGGATAGATCTTCGCCCTGTAGAAGCGGTGCGCATTCGTAAGTCTGTGGGGTGTGAACATACTTTGGTGAAGGATATCAACCGGCGGTCGTCGGTCATTATCGAGTTGTATCATACTGCGGTGGAACTGGTAACCCGTCTGGAACATAAGAACTTCCGGGGGAATACGCTGACGCTGAAAATCAAGTTTCACGATTTCAGTCAGATAACCCGCAGCGTTACGCAGTCCAAGGAATTGACGGCACTTGATGTGATCCTGCCGTTGGCGAAGCAATTGTTGAGGGAGGTTGATTACGAACACCATCCTATCCGTCTGATAGGCCTTTCCGTATCCAACCCTCGTGAAGAAAGTGATGAAAAAGGTGTTTGGGAGCAACTGAGTTTTGAATTTAGTGACTGGGAATTTGATGAATAAAAGGCACGTTCCTGATATAAATAAATTCTTATGATCCGCTTAAGACCAAAAGAATGGTATCTTTGCAATGTAGAACGTAAAAATGTAATGAAATGGGTTGTCTGATGAATGTTTTATGGCTGGTGTTTGGCGGCATACTAACTGCCGTGGAGTATATGATTGCCAGTTTGCTGATGATGATTACAATCGTCGGCATTCCTTTCGGTATGCAAACAATGAAGATGGCGGGGCTTGCCCTGTGGCCTTTCGGCAAAGAGGTACGCAGCGGAGAGCGTTCGGGAGGCTGTCTGTACATACTGATGAATGTGTTGTGGATTTTTCTGGGAGGAATATGGATTTGCCTTTCGCATTTGGGCTTCGGCGTATTGCTGTGTATCACCGTCATCGGTATTCCTTTCGGGATGCAGCATTTCAAACTTGCCGCTTTGGCGTTGGCACCTTTCGGAAAAGATATTGTGGAATCATAACATCCTATTATCCCGTATAGGCAGGAGGCTTGTAAAAGAAGAGGGCAGGAAATGAAAATTTCCCGCCCCCGTTCATTTTATTTAAAGGTGTAATTTACATGGTCATGGCAGCTTGCTTTGCAAGCAGTTTTTGCAGTTTGCCGTTTAAAGTTTGGCACATAGTTCCGTTACCCATTGCCTGATAGCGTTTGATACGGTACTGTAACATAAAAATTTCATTTGCATTCTTTTTCATAATCGTCTTCTTTTTTTGCTTTCCGCGTTTCGGAAAGCGGTTGAACATCTTTTATTGTTTTCTCTCTTATTAACGCTGCAAAGATACAAAATGTTTATGAGAAATATGTTTTATAACATAGAAATCTGCTTTTTTTTCTTCATTTTCTTGAAAAATACCTTGTTTTGCCATCTGCGTATTACAAATATATTGCGTAATTCCGGAAAACTCTCGTTAGAGTCTTGCACAAAGTACTTTAGGAGAAGTACCCGTTTTTGAGGTAATGATTTAGCAACGGTACTACTTGCAGTATCCTTCGCTGCTTTTGCCTCAATACCCTAATTCTTAATGCAAAGGCATGGAATTAGGGAGAAAATTGCATATATCACCCTAATTCTATATCAATATTTGAATTTCTTAATACCCCATTCTTGAAGTATCCACTTCTTTAATGTTTTTACGCTTGTAATTTCCGAATTTAAATATTACAGAGAGATTTGCCGTTATCCAATCTTGACTAACATTCATGGAAAAGTCTTGATTCTCATAGTTTGAATGGAGCTTGAATCTGCTGTTTGTAAGATTATTCCCCGAAAGGACAACGTTCCACTTGTCATCAGCAGATGCCCAACGCAAAGAAGCATTGAGTTTAAAGAGATTTTTTATATCATAAACACCTTGAATTGCATTGGACTGAAAGAATGGATTTAGAATAAATCTGAGATTCGCTTGTTTGTTTAAAAGGAATGATGCCATACCTCCTGTAATGACACTGAATTTACTACGGTTAAATGGTAAGTCGAAAAAATCGTCACATTTATCTTGGATGTATTGCCCCACTATAAAAACGTTTCCATTCAACCATTGTCCAGCTGAAAATTGTGCGGATGCCTGAATACCATATGTATTTCTGTGGTTGAAGTTTACCTCTTTCATGATTACAGCAAAACGGTCAGACGGCTGGTAAGGTAATTGTGCGGAGAAGTTAGGTTTGAAGTTTGCAAATGCCACGAAAGTATAACGTCTGTTTAACTGCCACATCAATGAAAAATTGTAGCTGCTTGTCGGCTTTAGATTGGGATTTCCCCAAATTTCCGAATAGGTGGAAGAGTAGTGAATGCTATTCATTGTACTCCAATAACTTGGATATTCGGCATTGGAACTGAAAGACAGATTAAATAAATGATGCTCATTTACATTCCAAATGGCATTTACAGTCGGATAAACCCTCCACTCATTCCATTGTGGGGTATGAAAGTTCTCAGCAGCAACCGAAGCATCAATAGATATATTTTTTCCTATTTGCTTATTGAACCCGAAATAGGTGTTGACGATACGTTCATCAATATCAACACTACTTGTAGCTTCTGGCAATACTTCTCCATCTGCGGTTTGGGTGGCTTGGAAACTGTTATTGTTTGTAAACTGGGCCTTTACGCCATACGAAAGTCCCCATCCGTTTTGTAAAGAGTGCATTTGGTCGGCAGCAACCATCCATTTGTTGATCTTCTGTCTACTACTTGCCACAAGGTTCTTTTCTGTCTCATACAGTTTTCCGTCAAGCAATTGGTCTTTGGGAGCTTCATAATGCGTGTAAACTGCTGTAATCTGTAAACCGAACGGAAGATTGTAATATAAATCAACATTATGCAGGTAGTTGTGTCCATCGCTGGATTGTTTCGCAATGCTATTGCCTGTTGTATTATTGTTTGATTTATAAGATGTCCAACCTCCTGTATAGGCAACATTCAAGGCGTGATTAGCAGTAAACTGATAATCAATGCCTGTACGATACTGATGGGAATGTCCTTTGTTTCTATTTGTAGTGAGATCGTAATAGGCAACTTTTTCATTATTCAACGGATGATGTGCTTCATGTTCTGCTTCGGCATAGGCATTTATATTTGTATAAGAATAGCTGGCATCAATAGTCAATTTATTATTGGAATACAGAATATTTCCTTTCGCTTCACCCGCTGCGTATTTACTTTGTGTGTAGCCACCTTGTACTTGTCCTGAAAAATGCTTGTTCCCTTTATGACGCTTGGTTATAATATTCAAAGAAGCTCCACGCACATGATAACGTGCAGGTGTGGAAAGCATGAACTCTACTTTTTCTATCTGTTCGGCAGGTATCATTTTTAATCGGTCCACTACTTGCTGGTAACTCATTGCATTTATCTTTCCATCAATGATAAGCGTAAGCGGTTGTCCTGCAAAATCAACATTTTCGTTTTTCACATTGATACCAGGAATGTTTTTTAAGGCATCAAATGCATTATCGGCAGGAATACGCTCTAATAATATAGGTATATTATAGGATAATTTACCATCTTCCAATTTTACGATAGGGCGTTCTCCAACCACCATTATTTCTGGTAAGTTCTCATACAAACCGATAATGTCCAAACTGTCAGTTTGATTTGTTTTTACAACATCCTGACCGTGTACTGATAAGGAGGTAAAGCAAAAGATAGTTGCTATTATAAGTAGCTTGCTCATATTATTTATAGATTTATAGTTTTACAATCTCATAGAATTCATGTTCATGTATTTCTACCTCACTCTCGTCATGTAAAGCCAATTGTCCAATAGTAATATAATCATCAGATATTGAGTAATATCCAATTCCATTGTCTCTATATTTTAAAATGATATTAGAATCAGAATTTATCATAGCTGAATGTCTTTATCAACAAAATTATATCAAATTCTTGGTAGCTACAAGTTAAAATACTGCCAATTCAATGCAGCGCTATATTTTTATTTGAAATTATCAT
>OGME01001016.1_pt1 | contig 19869 bp, 14 predicted proteins | sample 1572981 | NCBI WGS metagenome assembly OGME01 (sample SAMEA2581902, study PRJEB24529) | metagenome | biome: Human gut stool | place: China | collected 2011
CCGAGATCTACACTCTTTCCCTACACGACGCTCTTCCGATCTCATAAATAATAATAGTTGATAAGAGTACAGATATTAATCGGACGGACACGAATCAATACCCGGTGGTACTTCCTACCTAATAATAGCTATTTTATGCTCTTCAACATAAAAATCCTCCATATTATTGTGTAATTACGGAAATTTTTCCGTAATTTTGCGCGCTCTAAAGGATAACATATCTAATCACTTTTATTAAAAGAACATTATGGAATTAAACAAAACCTTTATTGACGGGCTTTGGAGCAAAGAAATCAATGTAAGTGATTTCGTTAGTAAAAACATCACGTCCTACACCGGAGACGCATCTTTCCTGCAAGGACCAACGGAGCGCACCAAGCATATCTGGAACCTCTGTCTGAAAGCACTGGAAGAAGAAAGAGCCAATAACGGTGTCCGTTCATTAGATCATACAACAGTATCTACCATCACTTCCCACAAAGCAGGCTATATAGATAAGGAGAACGAACTTATCGTAGGCTTGCAGACAGATGAACTGCTGAGACGCGCCATCAAACCTTTCGGCGGCATCAATGTAGTGGCAAAAGCATGCCGCGAAAACGGCGTGGAGGTAGACGATAAAGTAAAAGACATCTTTACACACTACCGCAAAACACACAACGACGGCGTATTCGATGTATATACCGAAGAAATCCGTTCGTTCCGTTCATTGGGCTTCCTCACCGGACTTCCCGACAACTATGCACGCGGACGTATCATCGGTGACTACCGCCGTTTGGCATTGTACGGTATCGACCGCCTCATCGAAGCCAAACAGGAAGACTTGCGCCACCTGACCGGTCCTATGACCGAAGCACGCATCCGCCTGCGCGAAGAAGTGGCAGAGCAAATCAAGGCCTTGAAGGACATCAAGACCATGGGCGAATACTACGGCCTCGACCTCAGCCACCCTGCCACATCTGCTCAGGAAGCCGTACAGTGGGTATACATGGCATACCTTGCCGCTGTAAAAGAACAAGACGGTGCCGCCATGTCATTGGGTAATGTATCTTCATTCCTTGACATTTTCATTGAATATGATTTGGCTCACGGTAAGATTGACGAAACTTTTGCACAGGAGCTGATTGACCAGTTCATCATCAAACTGCGCATGGTACGCCACCTGCGTATGCAATCCTACAATGACATCTTCGCCGGAGACCCTACCTGGGTTACCGAAGCTATCGGCGGACGCTTCAACGACGGTCGCGTAAAGGTGACAAAAACCTCTTTCCGCTTCCTGCAAACGTTGTACAACCTCGGCCCGTCTCCCGAGCCTAACATGACTGTGCTGTGGAGTCCCGAACTGCCGGAAGGTTTCAAGGAATTCTGTGCCAAAGTATCCGTAGATACCAGCTCTATCCAGTACGAGAACGACAACCTGATGCGCGAGGTACGCAACTGCGACGACTACGGTATCGCCTGCTGCGTATCCTACCAGGCCATCGGTAAGCAAATCCAGTTCTTCGGCGCACGCGCCAACCTTGCCAAAGCATTGCTGCTTGCCATCAACGGCGGACGCTGCGAAAACACCGGAACTGTAATGGTGAAAGGTATCCCCGTACTGACTCACGATACGCTGAACTTTGAAGAGGTAATGAACAACTACAAGAAAGTGCTGACGGAGATTGCCCGCGTTTACAACGAAGCAATGAACATCATCCACTACATGCACGACAAGTATTATTACGAAAAAGCCCAAATGGCATTCGTAGATACAGACCCGCGCATCAACCTTGCATACGGCGTAGCCGGACTTTCCATTGCCATCGACTCATTGTCTGCCATCAAATACGCCAAAGTAACGGCACGCCGTAACGACATCGGCCTGACGGAAGGTTTCGACATCGAAGGTTCTTTCCCGTGCTTCGGCAACAACGACGACCGTGTAGACCACCTTGGTGTAGACCTGGTGTACTACTTCAGCGAAGAGTTGAAGAAGCTGCCCGTTTACAAGAACGCCCGTCCTACCCTGTCACTGCTGACTATCACATCCAACGTGATGTACGGTAAGAAGACCGGAGCCACTCCCGACGGACGCGCCAAAGGCGTTGCTTTCGCTCCGGGAGCCAACCCGATGCACGGACGCGACAAGAACGGTGCCATCGCCTCTTTGAGTTCCGTAGCCAAATTGCGCTACCGCGACTCACAGGACGGTATCAGCAACACATTCTCCATCGTTCCGAAATCATTGGGTCCCACTGCCGAGGAACGCGTAGAGAATCTGGTTACCATGATGGACGGTTACTTCACCAAAGGTGCACACCACCTCAACGTGAACGTACTGAACCGTGAAATGCTGGAAGACGCCATGGAACATCCGGAGAAATATCCGCAACTCACCATCCGCGTTTCCGGATATGCCGTAAACTTCGTGAAACTGAGCCGCGAACACCAACTGGAAGTTATCAGCCGCAGTTTCCACGAAAGAATGTAATCGGTAAAACGGATACATAACCTTTTAAAGCACGGATTACACGGATTTCACGGATTAAGCAAAAATCCGGAGTAACACCCCTGTAGTCCGTGCTTTCTTTTTTACTACATTCTTTGCTTATAATACACTATTTATGATTAATGTTCATTCATACGAATCAATGGGCACTTTCGATGGTCCGGGGCTGCGGCTTGTCGTATTCCTTCAGGGCTGTCCTTTCCGTTGCCTGTATTGTGCCAACCCCGATACAATAGATGTAAAGGGCGGTACTCCTACTTCTGCCGGTGAAATCCTGCAAATGGCTGTCAGCCAAAAAGCTTTCTTCGGGAAAAAAGGGGGAATTACTTTCTCCGGCGGTGAACCTACCTTGCAGGCAGAGGCATTGATACCACTGTTCAAAGACTTGAAAGCAAACGGCATCCACATCTGTCTTGACACCAACGGCGGAATCTGGAACGACAAAGTTGAGGAATTGTTAAGTCTGACGGACTTGGTATTGCTCGATATCAAAGAATTCAATCCCGAACGCCACCGTACCCTGACCGGACGCAGCAACGAACAAACCCTGCGCACCGCTGCCTGGCTGGAACAACAGGGACATCCGTTTTGGCTGCGCTATGTCCTGGTACCGGGATATAGTGATTTTGAAGAAGACATATGCAGCATGGGCGAACAGCTCGGCAAATACCAAAGCATACAACGGGTGGAAATACTTCCCTACCACCGCTTAGGGGTGCATAAATACGAAGCTATGGGCTGGGATTATCAGTTAAAAGAAGTAGTAGAGAATCCCCCCGCGCAACTGGAACGAGCCGAAAAACTCTTTAAAGAGTACTTTCCCACAGTAGTGGTAAATTGAGAATTGATTCTCAACTCTCAATTTAATCAGTAAGTCAACCGTACTCCACCCTGCAAGGTAAAGTTGCAGGGATTTTCTTTTCGTATAGTCTCAATGTCCGAGCCATCGTCAAAGAAGTACGACACTCCCGGTTCTACATAAATGCCGACTCTGCTACTTATATTATACTGTGCACCCACAGCTCCCATTACAGAGAATTGCAGCGGTTTCACGGTTTCGTTTTTACTTCCTATTTTTCCGTAAACGCATTTTTCCATGGCGCCGCCGGCAGAAACATACATGATAAAGGACTTCTTATCTACAAAGTTCCAGTTGGCACGCAAAGGGATACCCAAATAATGCAATTTCTGGCTGACCGTTTCCGAACTTCCGGCAAATTTCACATCCGAAGCGAGGTACGTATACGTCAAGCCCGTTTCCACGGAGAAACCCCGTGCAAGCCCTTTACGTACCGAGAAGCCGAAAGACAATGGCTGTTTATGGTCTATGTCCACCACCTGTCCGGAACTCCTCTGCAGATAAGGTATGCCATCTTTAAAGACAAGCTCCTGCCCTTCCGGCACTTCCATTATCCCGTCAGACATTGTGGTGAGGTCTACCCTTCCGCCGGAAACACCGAAGTTCTGTCCGTTTTGAAGCAGCCCGCTTTCACTTATACTGCTTCCCGAAATCAATCCGCCCGTATTTCCTACTGCCAATCCGACCGACCAGCCACGCGACTGCTCCCGCTTCGCTCCGCCAACCGGCAAATGCAATTTGTCTCTGCCTGACGGGCGGCGGCGCTCAATCTTTTCCGTACGCTCCTCTTCCCTTCTCTCTTCTTCTGCTGCTTCCTGATTTACCCGTGCCGACTCCGCAGTCGGTTTCTGTACGTTCCCAGTCTGAACTTCCGGCTCTGCGCCCAAGGATTGGATGACCGTTTCCCGCTCCGTTTCATCTACGGTATTCAGTTGTTGTGCCAGCAAGGAACGCCGGTTCGTATCCGCCGGAGATTCCTGTTTCTGTGCGCGATAGTCGGGTTCTGTTATCTCTGTCCGTACTGAAGGCGTCTGTTGCTCCGGCAGCTTGTCCGGCACGGCAGCCAATGCCGGTGCAGTCATATTCCGCATCTCCTCTCCCACAGGGCTTTGGAGCAGCCATACACTCACCGACGACACCGCAACGAGCAGTGCCGCAGCCGCAGCTACAGCCCAGCGACGGAAAGGTATAATCCGCCGTTTTCCGGCTGCCGGAGGCTTCGAAACGGACAAATCCTTCTCAAGCCGTTCCCAGCCGGAAACGGGCAGCGGTTCGGAATAATCGTCCAACCGCTCCTTTATCTTTCGCATCCACAATTCATCTTCCATACGTTTCTCCATTTATGCGTTTCTTTTCATCCACTCCTTCACCTTGGCAGCCAAAGCAGCTTTGGCACGTACCAGTTGTGAAGCCGATGACTTTTCGTTGATACCCAGCAACCGGGCAATCTCCTTATGAGATTTATCTTCAAAAACAAACAGGTTGAATACGGTACGATAACCGGCGGGAAGCTCGCTTATAAACTGCATCAATACCTTTTGAGGAATAGTATCCACCGCCGAAGCATCCGGTTCCTCATACGTCTCCGGCACATCGTCCAGGGCAGCGGACTGGCTCATCACATCATTCTTCCGCAAATACTGCAATACCGTATTCACCATTACACGTTCCATCCAAGCCCGCAAAGAACCCTCTCCCCGCCAAGTGAACTTATCGAAAGAGTCGAAGAGTTTCAGGAAACCGTCATGCATCAAATCCTGTGCAGTTTCCCGGTCACCGGCGTAACGCAAACATACGCCGAGCATCCGCCCCGCATACTGTTCGTACAGTTCTTTGCGGGCAAGGTTGTCGCCTTGCCTGCAACGTTCTGCCAATACCTGTTCTTCCATCCTCTCTTTTAACACGTGTTTACCTTATAAATGCAACGGGCACAAAAATACTGCATCCGGCAGATAGGAAATTTATTCTTTATTTTCTTTAACATTCTTATAAGCAGTATTTGTGCAATCCCGGCATTTTCTGAATACAAAACCTAAAACAGAACCAATAACAAAACCTCTACTTATGAAAAAGTTCAGAATGATATTAGCCGCATTTCTGCTGTTGTTCATCGCCACCCCCGTACTGCAATCCTGCCTGGACGATTGGGATGATGACGAACACCCGTTGCTCGCCATCGGCACAGTGCGAATAATTGACGGAAAAGACTACTACTTCGCACTCGATGAAGGAACCAAAATGTTTCCCGGTGACACTGCCCAAGTGGATAACTACACTCTGGTGGAAGGACAGCGCGCCTTTGTATATTTCAACCTGCTGGATGAAGAAGTAACCGGCTACGATTACAATGCCAAAATCAACCATGTAGAGAATATCCTTACCAAAGACATTTATTTCATGCCTGCCGAAAAGGCCGACAGCATCGGCGACGACCGCATCAACATCAACAATATGTGGATTACGGACAACTACCTGAACATCCAATACCAGCTATACCACAGCAACAGCAATGATAAAAAACATATGCTGAACCTCATAGTCAACGAAGCATCCGACGGCAAGAATGACAAAGAGGGATATATTACGCTGGAATTCCGCCAGAATGCTTACGGTGACGAGCCGCTCATGCCGGGACAAGGACTTGTCTCTTTCAAACTGGATAAGATAGCAGACCGGATACCCGGAAAAACCGGACTCAATATCCGCGTAAAAAGTCTGCACGACGGCGAATATTACAAAACCATTGACTTTAAAACGGACGAGAACTAAACTATTCTTTGCAATACCCTTTTCAATGTCTTTTTATTTAAAGCGGAGCAGGCTGTTTGCCTTCACTCCGCTTTGTTCTTTTCTACCTTCTGCCACCGGGTTTTTGCTCTATCTTTTTCCCGTGTAATCCCGTGCCTGAAAAGATACATATCAGCCTCTTCCCGTTTCTGGTCCATCCCCCCTTTTATCCCTTATTTCCCCTTTTCCAGCGTTAAGTTTCCCGGCTTCGGAAATTATTTCCCGGCAAAACAGTGTGTCCTTCCGTACTTTTGGAAAAAAATCAGAATGATATATATATGAGAACAAAAGTACCCGTTATCCTATTGTCTGTTCTTGCCCTGCTGTTCCATGCTTGCGGCGGCAAGGATACCCAAGACAAGCAAGAGCTGTCAGTCAGCACTTCCCAAGTTACTGCATTGCCCCAAAACGGCAATAAAGAGTTCCCTTTCATAGCCCGGCCGTTCCGCACCAGCGAACTGTCATTCCGGGTAGGCGGGCCTATCGACCGCTTCGACGTGTATGCCGGTAACCGATACGAACGAGGAAACATCATTGCAGAGATAGACCCGCGCGATTTCCGCATCCGCAAAGAACGCGCCGAAGCCGTTTACCGCCAAAGCAAGGCCGAGTTCGAACGCATAGAGGCGTTATACCGGAAAGAGAACATCTCCGCCAGCACCTACGAAAAGGCAAAAGCCGATTATATCTCCGCCAAAACAGCCTTTGATACCGCCGTATGCGAACTGGAAGATACCCGCCTTACAGCCCCTTTCACCGGATATGTAGGTGAAGTGTACATCGAAAAATTCCAGGATGTCAAGGCAACCCAGCCGGTCGTATCCCTTATCGACATACATCAGTTAAGGATAGAAATATATGTACCGCAGGAAATAGCCTATGCGGCACAGTCGTCGGACAGCATACGGATATGCTTCGACGCCATCCCCGGACAGACCTACCGGGCCAAGGTCATAGAGGTGTCCAAAGGCACTACCCGCAACAATCTGTCCTATCTGCTTACAGCCATATTGCCCAATGAAGGTGGTAAACTGCTTGCAGGCATGTCCGGCAAAGCGATTCTGGACACACCGCAGGCAGAGAGTGCCGCCGGTTTCTGCATCTCCCAGGCGGCACTCTGTCACCGGCCTTCCACAGGCGATTATGTATGGGTGGTTAATCCTGCCACATCGCAAGTCAGCCGCCGTAAAGTAACAGTAGCCAAATTGCTGCCCGACGGACTGGTACAGATTGCAGACGGACTGCAAATAGGAGAAACCCTCGCAACAAGCGGTCTGCGTTTCCTCTCGGACGGCATGAAAGTAGACATTACCTCTAAAGACAAGTAATTATGAAACTGGTAAAATACTTTTTATCGAAAAAGCCCGTCACAATCCTGCTGTTGGTATTAGTATTGGCAGGCGGATTGCTGGCGTACGTCAAAATGGGCAAGCTGGAAGATGCTCCGTTCACCATTAAACAGGCGCTGGTATTGACTCCCTATCCGGGAGCTTCTCCCTCGGAAGTACAGTCACAGGTTACGGATGTACTGGAAGAGTCCATCCAGGCATTGGGCGAACTCTATTACCTGAAAACGGAGAACCGTGCAGGACTGTCCAAAATCACCGTTTATGTAAAGAAAGAAACCCGTGCCGACGAAATGCAGCAACTTTGGGACAAACTGCGCCGCAAAGTAAACGACGTACAGAGCAAGCTGCCCGAAGGCGCCGGTCCCTCTGTTGTGAATGATGACTTCGGCGATGTGCTGGGCGTTTTTTACGGGCTTACCGGAAACGGACACAGCTACCGCGAACTTGAAGATGAAGCCAAACTGATAAAGAATGAAATTCTGAAAGTAAAGGATGTTGCCAAAGTAGAGATTTACGGAACACAGACACCTACGATAGACATTTCCGTAAGTCCCTCCGTCATGGCCCGTAGCGGCATCACGATGGCCGACATCGCCCGCGCGTTCGAGGCTCAGAACAAAGTTGTGGATGCCGGCGGCATAGACGTCGGTTCCAACCGCCTGCGTATCGAGTCCACCGGAAATTTCTATTCGCTGGACGACATACGCAACCTTACAATCGTATCGCGCACCGGAGAGCATTTCCGGCTCGCGGACATTACCCGGATTGAAGAAAGCTACCAGACCCCGGCAAGCAACCTGATGCGCATCAACGGACAACCCGCTGTCGGCATCGCCATTTCCACCGTTCCCACCGGAAATGTGGTCGATATGGCAGCCGCCGTCAAGGAATCGCTCCAACAGATGTCGGGCAGCATGCCCGAAGGCTTCGAACTTGTAACCCTGTACGACCAGGGCTACGAATCGGCAGTCGCCAACCAGGGTTTTATCCTCAACCTCATCATATCCGTACTTACCGTAGTGGCAATCCTGCTCTTTTTTATCGGTTTCAAAAACGGATTGCTGATAGGCAGCGGACTGGTATTCTCCATTTTTGCCACCCTGATAGTGATGTTATGCACCGACATTGCACTTCAACGCATGTCATTGGCTGCTATCATCATTGCCATGGGCATGCTGGTGGATAATGCCATTGTGGTGTCCGACTCCGCACTGGTAAACATGCAACGGGGCATGAGAAAGCGGATTGCCATCATGCGCGCCTGTTCCTCCACTGCCCTGCCGTTGCTGGCGGCAACTGTCATTGCCATATTGACGTTCCTGCCCATTTATTTTTCACCCCACATTACCGGTGAACTGCTTTCCTCGCTGGTAATCGTTATCGGGGTTTCGCTGATGTTCAGCTGGGTGTTCGCACTGACGCAAACCCCGTTCTTCATTCAGGAATTTGTACGCCGTCCCCGGCCGGAAGAGTTGAAAAGCGCCCTGTTCGACGGAAAGTATTACAATATGTTCCGCCGTTCCCTGCACTGGGTCATCAAACATCGCTATGCCACAATAGCCTGCATGGTCTTACTGCTGGTACTCTCTGCATGGAGCTTCAAATTCATCCCCAAAGTATTCGTACCTGCACTGGACAAGCAATATTTTACCGTAGACGTATGGCTGTCCGAAGGTTCCAACATCGACGAAACCGGGAAGCTGGCGGAAGAAATGGCAGAATATATCCGTACACACGGGGAAGCGGAAATGGTATCTACCTTCATCGGCAGAACCCCACCCCGCTATTATCTGTCGAACGTAGCATTCGGACCTCAGTCCAACTATACACAACTGCTTGTGAAGTGCCATACTTCGGAAGAGTCGCGCCGGCTCAACGCCGCATTGCAGGACTCTATCCGCCTGAAATTTCCCGGACCGCTCATCAAAGTAAACAAATTCGAACTGAGCCCGCTGACGGAAGCCGTTATCGAAGCCCGCTTCCTGGGCCCCGACCCGGCAGTGCTCGATTCGCTCGTAGGACAGGCCATCGAAATCATGCGCCGCAATCCTAAAGTAGCGGATGCCCGTAACGAATGGGGAAATATGGCATTGATGCTACGCCCCGTCTACGATCCGGTAAAAGCCGGCGAACTGGGCATCACCAAAGCGCAGATGATGCAATCCGTCAAATCCATCAGCGACGGTGTACCGGTAGGCATCTATCGGGATAACGAGAAGAAAGTCCCTGTTCTGCTGAAGTCCGAAGGATACGACATTACGGATGCGGCTTCTCTGGGCAACTTCTCCGTATGGAACGGTGAACGCTCGGCTCCCTTATCGCAAGTGACGGAACGCATTGAAACAACGTGGGAATTTCCGCAGATGCGTACCTATAACCGCCAGCTCAGCATGGCTGCCATGTGCGGCGTAAAACCTGGGCACACCATGGCAGAGGTACACGGGGAAATACGCAGTGAGATAGAGGCAATGCCGCTACCGCCGGGTTATACATTCTTTTGGGATTCGCAGTACAAAGACCAGGGTGAAGCCATGGAAGCGATTGCCAAATACTTCCCGCTGGCATTCCTCATGCTGATTGTAATTCTGGTGGCGCTGTTCGGCAACTTCCGCCAGCCCATCATCATCCTGTGTATACTTCCCCTGTCACTGATAGGTGTCGCCGTAGGAATGCTGCTCACCGGATTCGATTTCGGCTTCTTCCCCATTGCCGGCTGGCTGGGATTGCTGGGTATGATTATCAAAAACGTTATCGTGCTGATAGACGAAATCAACATTCAGCGCCGCGAAGGAGTTCCTGCTTACACAGCCGTGATAGAATCCACCGTTTCGCGTACCCGTCCCGTACTAATGGCTGCCACGACCACCATTCTCGGTATGGTTCCGTTACTGTTCGATATCGCTTTTGGTGGCATGGCAGCCACAATTATCTTCGGACTGACATTCGCCACTTTGCTGACGCTGTTTGTCACTCCGGCATTATATATCCTTTTTTATCGTATCAAAATCAATAAGTAAGCATGAAGACATTCTATACTTTATTACTTTTTTATTTGTGTGTTCAACCCGTATTTTCCCAGCAGGATTCCCTGCTGGAGAAATATAGGGCAATGGCTCTGGACTATAACCACGACTTGCGTGCGGCAGACAAGAACATAGCTTCCAGCATGGAGCTGATAAAAGCCGCCAAAGCCGATTTAAAGCCCAAGCTGTCGGGAGACGCAAACTTCCAGTACACCGGAAATCCCATCGAACTTACCGTGAACCTGCCCCAAAGCAATCCTCTCACTTTCGAAGGGCGTGACATGAAATACGGCGCATCCCTCTCGTTGATGCAGCCTCTCTACACCGGCGGACGCATCCGCGAATCCATCCGGCTGGCAAAGCACCAACAATCCATGAATGTTCATCAGGCGGAACTGCTCCACTCCTCCGTATGCTACCAGACGGATATGCAATACTGGAATGCCGTAGCCCGCCGGGAACTGATGAACATAGCCACAGACTACCGCAACTCGGTCGCTTCACTGGCGCGCACTATCCGCGAACGCGTTGAGGCGGGACTTGTCGACCCTCAAGACCTGCTCATGGCAGAAGTCAAACTCAATGAAGCCGAATACCAGGTATTGCAGGCACGTAACAGTTTTGAGACCGGACGCATGGCGCTCAACTCCCTGATAGGCATGCCGCTCGAATCCGAGACCGAAGTGCAGGAGTCCATTCCCGTAGTGCTTCCATCCGACAGCCTGTCGGCATCCGACAGAAGCAACCGTCCCGAACTGCTTATGGCACACGACCAAATAAAAATAGCCGAAAGCCAGGGTAAGCTGACGGACTCCAAATACAAGCCGCAACTGTATGTCGGAATAGACGGCAGCTATTCCTCACCCGGCTATGACTTCAAAACCGACCTCGACCCTAACTATGCCATATACGCCACGCTGTCCGTTCCTATTTTCGAATGGGGCAAACGGCGCAATGAAAAACGCTCTTCCGCCTGGAAAGTAGGCATGGCAAACGACTATCTCAATAAAGTGACGGATAACGTAAACCTCGAAATACAAACCGCCCGCACTTCTCTTGCACAAGCCATAAAACAGGTGGACCTCACCGGAAGTTCCCTTGAGAAAGCACGTGAAAACGAACAGAAGGCACTGGAACGTTATGAAGAGGGGAAAATCTCCATCATGGAAGTCATTGAAGCCCAGAACTACCGGCAAGCCTCGCAAATAAACTACGTACAAGCCAAAGTTTCGGCACAAAGCTCCTACTCCGGCCTGATAAAAGCATTGCACAGCTATTGAGTTTTCCCAAAACACTATAACTTTGTCCCTCATGAAATGGAATAATCTGATATACGGCATTCTGTTCTCCGGATTAGGAGCGTTCTCCTACTTCCTGCTGGTAGACTACACCAATCTGTCTCCTCATATTGCCGATGCACTCTATTCCCGCGGAGCGTTCATCTATTTTATCCTGGCATTCAATGTGCTGGGATATGCTACCCTCCGCCTCAGTTCATGGATTAATACACAGTATGCCGTAAATATGCGTTCACGGTGGAAAATTCCCGTCATCTATCTGGCAGGCATGTCGCTCTTCCTGTTGCTGAACTACGGGCTGCTCGTTAGCGCCAAAATACTGGCGGGGGCAGCCAATCCGTTCTCCATTCAGCCAAGAGGATGGTGGATGCTGATTACCATCTGGCTTGTGGAACTTGTTGTCTTGGGATTATTACTGGCAAACCGTTCTACCCAAAAGGCGTTGAGGCTGCAACAACGGGCGGCTGTATTGCAGGCTGAAAACGACACGGCACGCTACACCGCCCTGCAAAACCAGCTCAATCCTCATTTTCTGTTCAACAGCCTCAACACGCTTATAGCTGAAATTGAGTATAACCCCCAAAATGCGGTACACTTCACCAAGCACCTGTCCAGTGTTTACCGTTACGTGCTGCAAAGCCAGGACAAGACACTGGTGACGCTCGGTAAAGAGCTGGAATTTATCCGTTCGTACCTTTTCCTGCACGAGGTCCGTCTGGGCAACTGCCTTACGTGCCAAAACAACGTTCCTGCGAAATATGCGGAAAAGATGCTGCCGCCCCTCACGCTGCAATTATTGGTAGAGAATGTAATCAAACACAATTCCATCACTCCCGGCAAACCTATGGTTATCACTATCCGCATCGAAGATGATTATCTGTCCGTCAGCAATCCGATACACCCCAAAAAGAGTGTCGCATCATCCGGAATAGGACTGGAGAACCTTGCCAAACGTTGCGAACTGATGTCGGGCAAGAAAATCATTATCAAGAACGAAACCGAAAAATTTACTGTAAAAGTCCCTTTGCTATATGAATAAGCCTGCTATTGCCATCATTGAAGACGAGATTCCTGCTGCCCGCCTGCTGCATTCCATGATTGCCCGCCTGCGCCCGGAATGGGACATCACCGTAATTCCCGGCAGTGTGGAAGAAGCTACCGAGTGGTTTGCCACGCATCCCCACCCCGACCTTCTCTTCCTCGACATACAACTTGCCGACGGCAACTCGTTCGACTTTCTTTCGGCAGCTCATCCCTCATCCACCATCATCTTCACCACCGCTTACGACCAGTATGCAGTCCGTGCGTTCACCGTCAACAGCATCGACTATATCCTGAAGCCGATAGATGAGCAGCGTTTGCAGGAAGCCATTGATAAATACGAACACTTGCAGCAGTGCAGCAATCCCCGTCCCGACGACTATCTGGCAACTCTGCTGGATGCCCTGCAATCCAAAGAAAAGCAATACCGCACCCGTTTCCTCATATACCGCGCCGACCGTTTCTGGTCTTTGCAGGTCAGCGATATAGCTTATTTTTATTCGGAGAACAAAATGACCTTTGCCGTTACCCGCAACAATCAGGAACATGTACTTGACCTCTCGTTGAATAAGCTTTCCGAACAACTGGATCCTGACCGCTTCTTCCGTGCCAACAGGCAAATTATCCTGTGCATCGATGCCATAGACCATGCCGAACCCTACTTCAACGGAAAAATATCGGTAACGGTACGTCCGCCGTATAAGAGTAAAATCACAATCAGCGAGGAGAAACTCGCCGCTTTCAAACGCTGGCTTAATTTTTAATTCAAAAGAAAGGCGTATCTTTGCACCCGATTTTACCAAACTACTTTCTATAAGCATGAAAAAAGGACTGCTATACGCTATATTGGCATCTGTGCTATGGGCCATCGTAAACCCGTTCATCAAGCAAGGGCTCAGTTATGATTTTACTCCGATGAATTTTGCCGGGCTGCGTTTCACCAGTGTAGGCGTTCTGCTTTTTGCCTATACCTGGCACAAGGGAATGTGGCAGGAAATAAAGCAGCACCGCAAACTGTTCCTCAATCTGATATTCATTAATATGTTCATGGGTTATACGGCCTTTTATTTCGGAGTGGACTTCGTAAGCGGGGCTATATCATCCATCATCATGGGCATGACGCCGCTTATCAATGTACTGCTTGCCCATCTGCTGGCAAGTAACGACAAACTGAACGGCTACAAAATCGTCAGCCTCATCATCAGCCTTGCAGGCCTCTTGCTGATTGTAGGGATGGGCAGCGACGGTGAACCGCTGGACTGGAAAGGCATCACAGGCATCATACTACTGTTGCTCAGCATTATCTTTCAGGGCTATTCCGCCATCTCCGTATCCGAAGAGAAAGGCAAGGTCAACCCTATCTTCCTGAATGCCGTACAGATGTTTTTCGGTGGCGCCCTTATCTACGTCATAGGACTGGGCACGGAAGGTTATCACTCTTTCATCGGCAAGCCTGCCGGATTTTATATCAGCCTGGGCATCCTCGTATTTATTTCCGTCTTTGCATTCAGCTTCTGGTTTATGGCGTTGCAAAGCAAAGGCGCAAAAGTCAGCGACATCAATATGTGCCGCCTTATCAACCCGATTCTCGGAGCTGTATTAAGTTGGATAATGCTTGCGGGAGAATACCCCACATTCAGTACGGTAGCGGGAATGCTGATTATTGTCAGTTCGCTGGTTATTTATTTTAAAGGAGCGGAGATTGTAAAATACATCAGTACAAGGAAATAAACAGAACGGCTAAAGCAGCATGATATGATTTTACTCACACAATTAGAAGAAAGCATCAGGCTCTTTCCAGAACTTCATATCCTTGCGGATAGAATTATGTGAGAAAGCACAGAAAAATGACTATAAAAATGGCATATGAAGTGGTTATGCTCTATCATCTTCATATGCCATCTTATTTTTTAGGGACATTTACTGGATATCCCTAATTATAGTATATTTCATGATGAACTTGATTTATTGAGTCAATTTACTATAGCTGATAAGGTAATACTAAATAAACCAATGACGATCATCGGTGAATCTGGTGATATTGGGCAGTTACAATGGTATGGTATTCTATTCTACACTGATTACCCGCTTTGCCCAATCCCCTGCTTGCTTTGCACTTCCATTGCATAGCCGTCCTGTCTGCCATCCGATTTGAGGATATAGCGCCTTGAGCTGTTTCACGCTACCTGTAATAGAACTGCCGCCGGAAGTGGCAAATGGAATGACGGTCTTACCGGAGAAGTCATATTTCTCAAGAAATGTATTGACCGGACGAGGACACAAATCCCACCATATCGGATAACCGAGGAATACTACGTCGTAATCTTTCAGATTGAGTGTCTCCCCACCCAATGCAGGACGTGAATTTTCATCCGCCATTTCTACCGAACTACGGCTTGCTTTGTTATTCCAATTAAGGTCTGCCGAAGTGTAGGCTACAGCCGGAGTAATCCGATACAGTTTACCGTTAACAGCTTGAGCAATGGCACCGGCAATTTTTTCCGTAGTTCCGGTGCAGGAGAAATAGGCCACGAGAATTTTCTTATCGGATTGCATACCGGTATCCGTTGTCTGTTTTTGTGCTTTCGATGAGCAACTGAAAGTTAGTAAACTCATAATTACCAATATAAATTGTTTCATTTTATTATGATTTGATTTTTTTTATTTGTCACGATGGGGTGACCTGAGCATCTCCTTATACCTATCATACGTTATGTATATTTGTTAAATCATTTCGCGCTGGAAAGCGGCTTTAGCATCTTCACCAACGGCATTTTTCGCCCATACGTCTTTTGCCAGATTGAATGCCGCCCATGCTTTCGGCCAACCGGCATAAAAACCGATGTGGGTAATGATTTCGGCAATCTCAGTACGGGTAATGCCGTTCTTCTTTGCCGACTGCAGATGAAATATGATACTGAATACTGAAATTAAAAGAATCCTGTTCATAGTCATTCCATTTACCGTATGAAGTTAGTGATATTTCCGGTTGTTTTCCAATTGCAAAATTACCGCGATTACGCAAACCGAATTGTATATGATTTACGGATATTTATACCCGAATCATTGATTCTGAAATTAGAGAGGTATGCAATTCAACATATCCGAACCGGGAATGACGAGAACAAATAAGGGAAACAACCATCCTCAACAAAGCGAAAAGAGACGGAATGCCATAACAAGAACGTACCTTATTCAGACAGGCTTTTACTTTTTATTCTCCTCAGTATTTTAGGGAACTGCCAGAAAAACAGCAGCGTACAGCAAATGGCAGCCGTAGCATCGGATATGGCTTCTGCCGCATATACACCTGCTACTCCCATAAAATGCGGCAGTATCAACGCCAACGGTATCAGCAGGATTACCTTACGCAGCAATGCTATGAAAATGGATATTCTGGCCTGCCCCAACGCCACGAACATATTCTGACAGGCACGCTGTAAACCGAAAATCGTCATACCGCCCAAGAATACAGGCATCGTCCAGCGAACAGTTTCTATCAGCCTTGCATCGCTCGTAAAGGCGGATGCCACAATCGCGGGGAAGCAAATCATAAACAGCATCAGGACGAGATTGAAAGAAAACATTGTAATCAGCGCAATCCGGAAGCACTCCTTCACACGCTGCTTGTCGCCATGCCCGTAGTTATAGCTTGCCACCGGAACAAACCCCTGCGCAAACCCCGTCAGCGGCACGCTGGCAAACTGCATAGACGTTTGCAGGACGGTAAGCGCACTGACATAGATATCTCCGAATTCTTTCAGACTGCTGTTGAGCACAAACCCCACCAGGCTTTCCGTACTCGCCATGATAAAAGGCGATACGCCGAGCGCCAGCATGGAGAGCACGATACTCTTTTCCAGCTTCATATACCGCCTTTCCAAAGGCAGGGAAGCGCGCCGTGAGAAAAGGAAGGACAGCACCCACATCGCACTGCAAGCCTGCGACAGCACCGTAGCCAACGCAGCGCCTTTCACTCCCATATCCAACCAGAATATGAATATAGGATCAAGAATAATATTCAACAAAGCCCCTATCAACACCGAACACATGGCAACCGCAGGGCGCCCCTGTGCATTAATGAAAGCATTCAGTCCGGTAGACACTTCCACAAACAGCGTCCCCAACAGATAAATGGAAAGATAGTCCTCCGCATAGCCCAGCGTATGCTCCGAAGCACCCGTAAAAAGCAGGATAGGCTCCATAAAGGTATAGGCTATGAACGAAGTAAGCAAAGTGAAAAGAATCAACAGAGTAAAGCCATTGCCAAGTATCTTTCCGGCACGGCGACGGTTGCCCTGTCCGAGGGCAATGGCAGCCAACGGAGCACCGCCACCACCCACAATGGCGGAGAAAGAAGAAATCAGCACAACGAGCGAGATGGTCACTCCCACTCCCGCCAGCGCATCGGTTCCGATGCCCGGTATGTGTCCGATGTAAATACGGTCTACAATGCTGTAAAGCAGATTGACAAACTGTGCTGCCACCGCAGGCAGCGCCATCTTGAAAACCAAAGGCAGCATACGCTCCGTGCCCAGGCGTTCTTCGTACTTATTAGTCATGATTGGCAAAGTTTACTCTTATTCTCTTAGATTCTGTTGTTACGGAAAAGTGCTTATTTCCGGCTGACGATTGTACCCGTAGCCTGATTGGTAGGCATTACCAGCACCTCGGCCACTTGTATATGCTCGGGTACGGCAGCGGCAAAGTACACCACTTCGGCAATGTCGTCGCCTGTAAGCGGACGGATGCCCTTGTACACATTATCGGCAGCCGCCTTGTCGCCACGGAAACGCACTACGGAGAAATTCGTCTCCACCAAACCGGGCTTGATGTTGGTCACCCGTACGGGAGTATCCACAAGGTCGATGCGCAAGCCGTCTGACAACGCCTTTACGGCAGCCTTGCTGGCACAATACACACTACCGCCCGGATAGGCATAATCGCCTGCAATGGAACCCATATTGATGACATGGCCGCGTCCGCGTTCCACCATTCCGGGAACCACCAGACGGGTCATGGCAAGCAATGCTTTGATATTGGTATCAAGCACGATGTCCCATTCGTCCGGATTGCCTTCGTGTTCCTTGTCTACGCCGATTACCAGTCCAGCATTATTAATGAGGATATCTATCGCTTTCCATTCTTCGGGAAGCGAGTCAAGAGCCGCTTTCGCAGCCCCGCGGTCGCGTACGTCGAAAGGCAGCAGACAGACATCCGCACGATATTCCGTTTCCAGTTCGCGCTTTACGGCAGTCAGCTTCTCTACATTCCGTCCGTTGAGAATCAGGCGGTAACCATTCATGGCAAACTTACGTGCACAGCCCTCTCCTATACCCGAAGAAGCACCTGTGATGAGTACTGTTTTCTTTTCCATTTCTTACGAAGACTTTAATGTTACGGACTGCAAAGTTAGGACTTATTTGCGAGTATCGGTCAATTACCCGCAATTTATAACTCATAACCCTGTTTGGGGTTGTTCGATTTTTCTTTTCCCAAGTATTTCCTTCCATTTCTTTTGCGAGTTCTTTGGAGGCGTTTTATGAGAACAAAGCGTGTGTGTGGCGAATAAAAAGAGGAAACATCCGTCTCCAAAGAACTCGCAAAAGAATGCTGAACAATTTTTAAACAAACTCTAAAGTTTTCAAGAAAATATGTACCTTTGCGCCACTTTTTTTTATGACTGACTATATCAGGTAGAGATTTGTTTAATTAGTTTGGATAAAGTAAGAAACGCTTATGCAAAAGTCCGACTGCATCATCGGTGTAGAGCACGTATCGAAATTTTTCGGAGACAAAGCCGTACTGAATGATGTGAATTTGTCTGTCCGCAAGGGCGAGTTTGTAACGATATTGGGACCGTCCGGTTGCGGAAAGACGACACTGCTGCGTCTGATTGCGGGTTTCCAGACAGCTTCGGAAGGAGTGATTACCATTGCAGGAAAAGACATCACGCAGACACCACCCCACCGCCGCCCGGTGAATACGGTGTTCCAGAAGTACGCCCTGTTTCCCCACCTCAACGTATTCAATAATATTGCTTTCGGCCTCAAGCTGAAGAAGCTCCCCGCCGCCACTATCGAAAAGAAAGTGAAGCAGGCACTCCGCATGGTGGGCATGACCGACTATGAAGACCGCGACGTAGACTCCCTTTCCGGCGGACAGCAACAGCGCGTTGCCATAGCCCGTGCCATCGTCAACGAACCCGAAGTGCTGCTCCTCGACGAGCCCCTTGCCGCCCTCGACCTGAAGATGCGCAAGGACATGCAGATGGAACTCAAAGAGATGCACCAGAAGCTGGGCATCACCTTCATATACGTCACCCACGACCAGGAAGAAGCCCTCACTCTGAGCGACACCATCGTCGTGATGAGCGAAGGCAGGATACAGCAAATCGGCACTCCGACAGACATCTACAACGAGCCTATCAACTCTTTCGTAGCCGACTTCATCGGCGAGAGCAACATACTGAACGGTGTCATGGTGCACGACCGGCTCGTCCGCTTCTGCGAACACGAGTTCGACTGCGTGGATACCGGTTTCGGCGACCGTACACAGGTGGACGTCGTAATCCGTCCGGAGGACATCTACATCTTCGAACCCTCGGATGCAGCGCAACTGACGGGAACCGTAACAAGCTCCATCTTCAAAGGCGTGCACTACGAAATGCTGGTACAGACCCGCGAGGGCTACGAGCTGATGGTGCAGGATTACCACTGCTTCGAGGCAGGCCGCGAAGTGGGTCTGCTGGTAAAACCTTTCGACATCCACGTAATGAAGAAAGAACGCACCTGCAACACTTTCGAGGGCAAGCTCCTGGACGAAACGCACGTGGAATTCCTGGGTTGCAGCTTCGAATGCAGTCCGGTGCAAGACATCGGTCCCGAAACGCCTGTAACGGTGGAAGTGGACTTCCAAAACGTCATCCTGGAGGATAACGAAGAAGACGGACGACTGACGGGCGAAGTGAAATTCATCCTCTACAAAGGAAACCATTACCACCTGACCGTGTTTACAG
>OGME01001020.1_pt1 | contig 19753 bp, 20 predicted proteins | sample 1572981 | NCBI WGS metagenome assembly OGME01 (sample SAMEA2581902, study PRJEB24529) | metagenome | biome: Human gut stool | place: China | collected 2011
GCTCGATTTATAAAAAACAATACAGAGCGTAACGGAGCATTGTATACTCCTGCAAGTGAAGTGCAGCACTTTGAGGAGCCGGAGATTTTAGCAGAAAGGTATAATGACGTGTTATACAGAAAACATCAGCATTTGCGTATTGAGTCGTATAAAGGATATTTTTATATTAAAGAATATGAAGACCATGTTCGAGATATAATCTCAAATTTGTTGAAGCATACAGAAAGTGGTATTAGAAACTACGTCAATTCAGTGGAATCTTGGATGAAAACTCCGGAGATTAATATAGATAGTGAAGAAAAGAAAGAGGCAATAAAGACTTTGTTCAAAGATTCTAAAGTTGCTCTTATTTATGGTCCGGCTGGTACGGGCAAATCCATGATGATAAATTATATTTCTTTATTTTTTAAAGATAAACATAAAATTTTTTTAGCGAACACAAATCCTGCGGTAGAAAATCTTCGCCGTAAAGTGACGGCTGATAATGCAGATTTTATGACAATTACAAAATATCTTTCGACTAGCAGTTCTAATCTGGAATGCGATATTTTATGTGTAGATGAATGTAGTACTGTTAGTAACAGAGATATGGTGAAAGTGTTAGAGAAATCAAATTTTCAGCTTCTGCTGTTGGTTGGGGATGTATACCAGATTGAGTCCATATTATTTGGTAATTGGTTTAGTATTGCTCATTTTATTATGCCTAAAAGTGCTGTAGTTGAACTGACTTCTACATATCGTACGACTGATCATGGTTTGAAAGAAGTTTGGGATAAGGTACGACGGATTACGGATGACAGATTGGAATTTATTACTAAGTATGGATTTTCATCAGCTTTGGATGATTCCATATTTTCAAAAAGTAGGGAGGATGAGATTGTACTTTGCTTGAATTATGACGGATTGTATGGAATTAATAACATAAATAAGTTTCTGCAAAGCAATAATCACAATCCTTCTGTAAGAATCGGAGTACAGACTTACAAAGTAGGGGATCCCGTTTTGTTTAATGAATCAAACAGATTTTCTCCTTTGATTTACAATAATCTGAAAGGAAAGATTTTGGCTATAGAGGAGAAAGAAGACGGTGTGTATTTTACGATAGAAATATATATGGTTGTCAATGAGCTAGATGTATTGGGGTTAGATTTAGTACTGCTGGATTCTGTGGCTGAAAATACTTCTGTTATCTGCTTTAAGGTAGAACTTCAAAATGATGGTAATGAAGATGATGATGATTTGGGCTCTATTGTTCCGTTTCAGATAGCTTATGCTGTTTCTATCCATAAGGCCCAAGGATTGGAATATGATTCCGTGAAAGTCGTGATTACTAATGAAATTGAAGAAATGATAAGTCACAATATTTTCTATACAGCTATTACAAGAGCTAAAGAGAGATTGAAAATATATTGGAGTCCTGAAACGGAAAAACGTGTTCTGGAAAGTATGAAAGAGCAGTTTAACGATAAAGACTACAGACTTTTTAAAGAGAAATTTAGGTTAGAGCTTAATTTATGATATATTTATTCATCTCTATGACTGTAAATTAAATAAGATTTATAATGATAATTTTAAGACCGAAAAACCATGACTGATTTTGATGAATATATAAGACAAAGTGAGCCGGACAGGCAGCAACGTGCGTATGCCTGGCGGACTGCAATTGGACTTCAGGCTGTAGACGGTCTGAAGCCCTCTGAATATCTGAAAGATATGGCACGCAGGCATATTGAAGGTGAAATGACCATTGATGAAGTGCGTGAACAGATAAAGAGTTATTATCAGTCAAAAACGAATCGTGAGCCGGATGACGGGGGAAAGCAGGAGGCCGACAAGGTCTCTGCTAATATTACGAAGATTCTGTCCACACGCACATTGGATTTTAGTACAAATGGATATATTTCACTGCACCGAAGAATATTTGAGGGGGTTTTGAAGTTTGCTGGAGAAGTACGGGAATATGACATCATGAAAAAAGAATGGGTGCTGAATGGGGATTCTGTCAGTTATTTGAACTGGGAAGATTTACGGAGAGCCATAGACTATGATTTGGAACAGGAGCGAAACTTTAGTTATGCAGGACTTTCAGCGGATGAGATTGTTGCTCATATTGCACGGTTTGTTTCGGGTTTGTGGCAGATTCATGCTTTTGGAGAAGGGAATACGCGTACTACAGCTGTTTTTACGATTTTATATTTACGTTCCATTGGATTTGATGTGAGTAACAATCTGTTTGCTGATCATTCCTGGTATTTCCGTAATGCATTGGTGAGAGCGAATTACAAGAATGCACAGAAAGGTATTGATTATGCACCTATATATTTGGAGCGTTTTTTCCGGAATCTGTTATTGGGAGACCAATGGGACTTGCGCAATCGTTATCTTCATATTGCTCCTCCCGCTGAATGGAAGAACCAACCTAACTTGGCAGAAACCTTGAAAACAGGACAAGTTCAGGACAAGCTCAGGACAAGCTCAGGACAAGCTCAGGACAAGGTTCATACAGATAATCCTGATATAGAACGTTTGGTAGCTGTGATTGGGAGGGAGCAGATGTCCGTAAAAATGATGATGGAAAAACTACAGTTAAAGGGAAGGGATAATTTTCTTCGTCTTTACCTTTTCCCTTCTGTAGAAGATGGCTTTGTGACTTTGTTGTATCCCGACAAGCCGCGTCATCCTCGTCAGAAATATCTTTTGACGGTAAAGGGACTGGCCTTGTTGTCTGAAATTTGACGTCTTACCATATTTTTTTCTTCATATTCTCCTATATGGCATATCTTCAGGTGTATATTTGCCATACATTATGAAAATCATTAAAAGAAAAAATGTATGGAAGAGAATTTAGATAAGCTATTCGATTACAGACCGCTGATTCCGGGAAGTGGACGTTTTGCATCTATAGTGGGCATTGGCGGGGGAGCAGGTCGTGTGGTAGACCAGATGCGGAAATGCTGTCTGCCTGATGTGCAACTGTATGCGTTTGGCATGAACCGGAAGGAAATGGACGAGTTGTCCTTGTGCGGCAAATACCTGATTGGACAGGAAGGGCTGGGTAGCGGTAAGGACCGTTTTCTTGCAGAGTATGAGTGCAGTAAGTCTTTCCCTGCAATAGAGGGTGTATTAAGGGGCAGACTTGTGGCGGTGTTTGTGGTATGTCTTGGTGGAGGAACAGGAGAAGGATGCGTCAGGTCTTTCCTGCAGAAGGCCAGAGAGGTGGGAAACAAGGCAATCATTCTGGTGGCAACGATTCCCCATTCGTCGGAGGGAGCGGAAAAGCGGAAGAATGCTTTGGGCTTGCTGAAGGTGTTAGAACCGATGGTAGACGCTCTTTATACAGTGGATTATGATGACTCCCGGTATGCCACGCTTACGGAAGTGTTTCAGGAAGCGGACCGGAAGATAATCGAGTTTACGGACTCGCTTTTGGGGATGGTGCTGCGTCGTTGCATGATTACCTTCGACTTTAATGATTTCAGGACTTTCCTGCGGTTTCCGACTCCTTCTAAACACGTCGACTTTTTTATGCTTGCCGGTAATCTGGATTTCCTGAGGAAGGAAGTGAAGGACTGGTGGAAGAAGCTGCCGGCGAAATATTCGTCTGCAGATGAGGTGGCGATGGTTGTGTTCTCAATAGAGAATGCGGACTGGTCGGACGACAAGGAAACGACGGAGGCGATGGACGTGGTGCACGAATGTTTTTTACAGCTGCCGCCCGACGCGGAGGGTAAATGGGGGATATACCCGGATGAGACGCTTCCACCGCACCAGTTCAGGTTGCGGGTTTTCACCAAATGCAAGAGATAATGTGGTTTAATGTATAGTTGCAGAAAAAGAGGAAAGACAATGAAATCAATTGATAAAAAGGAAGTGGTCATCTGGTTGATGATCTTAGTTATCGTTCTTATTATCTGTTGTTTGCTTAGCCTGTGTGGGGGAAACTCGTCGGAGAGGTGGTTGCGGATTTGGTAAACATAACGTGATATTTTATCTTATGTGGAGATTTTTCCAACGGGGCCTTGCTGGACAACTGTAACAGGTTGTGCCGCCGGCCCCGGTTGTTTGCTTTATAAAGTCTGCAGCGGGCGTATCAGAACTCTTTCGTTTCTTGCGTTTGTTGCAGGATGGTTTTTCCGTTGTGCTGTACTTTCAGGGTGGCTTTGTCGCCCATGGTTACCACATAGCGGTAGCTGCCTTTTGAGAAGAGGAAGGTGTTGTCCTTTTCTACGCCATGAATAGATGCGCAGGCATTTGTCGGCTGAAGTGGCGATGGTGACGTATTCCTTTTCGATACTTCGGGTGAAAGGGTAGGAGAAGGTGGCAGTATCAGAAAGTACCCAGTTGACCAGGCCTTCATGGGAAGGTCCGAAAGAAATTTCCAGGGCTTCCTCTTCTGATTTTGCCTGAGAATTCTCGAGCATTTTGAGCTCTTTCTTTTCCATTTCTTTCATTTTTTCCGTCTGAGCTGTACGGGATGGCTTGCATGCAGAGATTGTTACAAAGGAAAACAGCGACAAATATAGTAATGAATAAGCTTTCATGTTTTTACGGGTTGGGTGTGTATTGGGGGGGATAAAGATACTACTTTTTCAACTGATTCCATACGGTTTCTACCCACCGGTGGATATTCTCCCGGGCGACTTCCGGACGGATGGCTTCTGCAAGGGGCATACCGTCGGGCGTAAGGCTGTCCACTCTGCTGAATCCGGCATTCAGTAGGGACTCGGCATCGCTGGCTTTTCCGGCTACCAGCCAGACGGGAACCTGATGTGCCTGTGCCCGTCGCATTACTCGTTCGGGAAGCTTGCCCATGAGTGTCTGACGGTCGGCATGTCCTTCACCGGTAATGACGAGGTCGGTATGTGTCAGGAGGGTGTCGAATTCGCAGAGGTCGAGCAGGAGGTCGGCACCCGATTGGGTGGTAGCCTGAAGGTATTGCAGGAAGGCGTATCCCAGTCCGCCGGCAGCTCCGGCACCGGGTTGGAAGGATGCGTCTCTGTCCATGCGTCGGGCGGATTCTTCGGCAAACTGACGGGCGCGTCGGTCCAGTTCTTCCACCATTTCGGGAGTGGCTCCTTTCTGTGGGGCGAAAACTTGGGCGGCTCCTTCGGGTCCGTAGAGCGGATTGCGTACGTCACTGGCCAGAATGAAGTGGCAGTCGGACAGAGGACCGTTTAACACGTCTTCTATCGTGCAGCCGGGAGCCAGAGAGTCGGTCAGGCCCTGAAGCATGCCTTTTCCGGCATCGCTCGTACCGCTTCCGCCCAGTCCGATAAGGAAGCGCCGGCATCCGTGCTGTATGGCGTGTGCCACGAGTTCGCCTACGCCGTAGGTGGTAGCTACTAACGGATTGCGTTCCTCGGCAGACAAGTACGTCAGTCCGCAGGCTTGTGCAGTTTCAATGACGGCGGTTCCGTCGGGAGCAATGCCGTAGCAGGCGGTGACGGGACGCATCAGCGGGTCGTGTACTTTCGCTTGGAGAAGTTGCCCGTGGAGGGCGGTGATAAAGGCCGGAAGCATCCCTTCACCTCCGTCGGACATGGGGAGGGAACGGACTTCTGCCCCGCGGGCGGTGAGGGCCTGCGAGAAGGCGGCTTCCACTTCTTCGGAAGAAAGGCAGCCTTTAAAGGAATCGATGGCGAGCAGGATTTGCATGAGTGTGGTGTTATAATATTTCTCTGGCTATCCACGCGCAGGCTTCAGCATCGGCTAGTGCGTGGTGATGGTTTTCCAGGCGGTATCCGCAGGCAGCGGCCACGGTGTGCAACTGGTGGTTGGGGAGCTCCGGAAATACTCTGCGTGCCACGCACAGGGTGTCATAAAATTCATAGTCGGGATAGTCCATCTGATAGACGCGGAAGACGGCTTTCAGGCAGCTCTCATCGAAGGGACGGTTGTGTGCCACGAGCGGCAGTCCCTCTATCAGCGGTTCAATCTGTGCCCATACGGCGGGGAAAACCGGTGCGTCTTCGGTATCTTCACGGGTAAGTCCGTGTACCTGTGAGCACCAGTATGTGTAATAATTCGGTTCCGGATTGATGAGGGAATAAAAGGTATCGGCTATCTCGCCGTCGCGCACCACGACCACGCCCACCGAGCATACGGATGAGCGCTGGTTGTTGGCGGTTTCAAAATCTATTGCGGCAAAGTCTCTCATGTCTTTACTTGCTCTATATGCGTTATCGCTTGGTCACGGTAATCATGAACGTGACGGCTACCATGGCAATGGAAATGCCGACAATGATGTTGGTGGTCAGCGGTTCGCCAAACATCAGTGTGCCGACAATGATGGCGGTGATGGGTTCGAATACGCCGAGTACAGAGGCTTTGGTGGCTCCGATGTTACGGGAGGCAATGGCGAGGGTGGCCGTAGAAACGATGGTTGGCAGCAGGGCAAGTCCCACAAGGTTAAGCCAGTCTGCTCCGGTAGTGATTCCAGCCGTAATTGCAGTGTCGGAACTGAGGATTTTTCCGATAAAGACAATCGCTCCTACCATGAGTGCATAGAAGGTGAGGAGGGAGTTGGATATGCCGGCAATGGCCTTGCTGCGGTTGATGATGACGATGAAGAGTGCATACACCAGTGCCGAGGCGATGGAGAGCAGTACACCGATGGGGTTGATGGTTTGTGAACCGTCACTTTGTGTCATGATGAGCACACCTCCGAAGGTGGCGGCAATGGCAAGCCATACCGGCCACGAGGGAACGACTTTCAGGAACACCATGATAATGGCCACGAGGACGGGGTAAAGGAATACCAGCGTAGTAGCCAGTCCGGAAGCGATGTATTCGTATGCATCGAAAGAAAGATGCTGCTGGAGGTATAAAGCAGTCCGAGGATGAACAATACGCCGATTTGCTTTCCTGAAACCCGGAAACTCTGTTTGCGGAACAGCAGGAACAGGCCTAAGAGCAGCACTGCGAAAGCGTAGCGGAAGAAAAGTATGGACTCTGTGGCGGCACCGTTCTTCATCAGCGGCATCGCAAATAAGGGATTCAATCCGTAGGTAATACCGGTGATAATTCCTGCCGGATAGCCTATAATGGCATTTTTGCTTAGTTTTTTCATGTGTTGGTAGAGATAAAAATCTTAGTGTACGATGTGTCGTTGATACGTTTAAAATGCGGTGCAAATGTACGAAAAGCCGATTAATGGTGAACATGAAATAGTAAAGAAAAATCTGTATCTTTGCACGACTTTTCTTAATTTCCCCAGCACGTTGCTGATTTTTGTATTCGGTACCCTGTTTATTTCAGGCGGTCAGGGAAAGATGCGTTTTGACTGGCGCACTCTCTACTGTCCGGCCATGATTGCGTCGTACCTCTCCATTCTGATTGTCGTGACCGGATGGGTACCTCCCCGTGTCATCAGTACTCCGTTTGTCCTGTTGGGAAATGTCACCGTGCCTGCTGCGCTGCTCATCATCGGCTCGTCCATTGCCAATATCAATGTGGTGTTGGCGGCCATGCCCGTAGCTTCGTACGGCACCCTGTTCTGTATTCAGTATCAGAAAGGGGAGGTCATCATGGCAGAAGGAACCTTCCTCACCACCTTGCTTTCCGTACTGAGCATTCCGTTGCTGACGATGTTCCTGTAGACTTATTTCAGCAGGGCTGCATACGTCTTTTCGGATTCATGCGGCAGTATCTTCCGGAATTGGGTGAGCATCCGTTCGCGTGATTCCTGCGGACTGCGGTCGGGGTGGCAGGCCTCCCGTCCAAAGAGACGTTCGGGCGTGGTGAGCAGTGACCAGCCCCAGCCATACTCCCGTCCGTGGCGGTCGAGGGGATAGATAAAATCTTCCGTCACAATGTAGCCGCCCATTTCCAGCCGGGTGAGATAGGTATCGAAGCGGCTCCGCATCTTTGGTCCTGTAAATCCGCATGCCGCACGCAGCTCTCGTGTAATCAGGCTGCCTTCGCATCTTAGTACGTCGAGGATGGTTTCTTCAATACTTCCCGCCTCCGGATAAGGAAACAGACTCCGCCGGTAATTGCAGAAGTCGGGCCACCACTCGCGGCTGATGAATGCGGCTTTGTCCTTGAAGAACTTGCCGTATGCGCAACCGCTTTCTTGCAGGATGGCACCTTTCCATTCCCAAAGCGGCCATTTCCATCCGCCGTCGGGCAAACGGGTGTACTGACAGTCTTCGTCCGTGACTTCTTCGGCCGACCATCCGGCAATACCCATGCTTAGCAAGGGCAGGAAACCCGTTTCATTGATGTAGTCAATCAGTTCGGGGCAGGAGTGTAGGGGTTTTTGTTTCATGGCTACGGTAATTTTTCCTTGTAAGATAATGAACAAAACTGATATATTTGCGTATTATTGTATAAAGCAAAATCTGCATGATGGCATCTACATCGTCCTGAATCACACACTTGCCCAGTTTCTGGCAAGCCAGGCACCCGCGGCAGAAATGTATATCTTTTCCGATGAGTGAGATTTTTTTCTACTTCGTGGCCTGCCTGGAGGGCACCTTCCATAAACTTGTCGGCCAGCATGTCGCTGTTGGAACCAGCACGCAGACTGGTTGAAATCACAATTACTTTTTTCATGTTATCTTGTTTTGAGTTGGTTTTTTCTTCCAATTGGTTTGCTTTAAACTCGATAGCAAATTTATAGTTTTTTTGCCGAGTATTACAGGCTTATCAGCTTTTCCATATGAAAGGTGTGTAGACAGAAGCAAAACCATATCACTGAATGTCTGAGATATTGAGGACTTTTCGTATCTTCGCAAACAAACAAAACAATCAATGAAGTATGAGAAAAAGAATGATTAATTTTTCGGCAGCCTTGTTGGGAGTTGCTACGATGGCTTCCAGCCTGTGCTCGTGCAGCAACCAGCAGAAGGAATCGCCGATGAAAGCAAAGGTAGAGGAGTATGCATCTGTTGAACTCAAGTCTGACCTTGTGAATAACTTGAGCGACAAGGAAAAAGAGTTGGTGAGAATATTCTTCCAGGTGGGGAAAATTACCGACGACCTTTTCTGGAAGCAGACATTCGGTGATAAAAGCCTGCTTGATACTATTACCGACAGCTATGCGAAAGAGTTTGCCATGATTCACTATGGCGCATGGGACCGTCTGGACAATAACAAGCCTTTCCTGGCTGGTTATGGTGAGAAACCGGATGTATGCAACTATTACCCGCTGGATATTACCGAAGCGGAGTTCAATGCCTTTGAGGATGAAAACAAGGACTCATGGTACACGGTTATTCGCCGCAACGAAGACGGTTCTCTAAAGAGCGTATGGTATCATGAAGCCTATGCTCCGGAAATAGAACGTATCTGTGCTTTGCTGGAGAAAGCGGTGGCACTGGCAGAAGACCCGGGCCTGAAAACCTACCTTGAAAAGCGTATCGAAGCATTCAAGACAGATGATTATCTGGCCAGCGATCTGGCATGGATGGACATGAAGGACAGCAAGATTGACTTTGTGACAGGACCTATTGAAACTTATGATGATAAGTTCCGCGAAACCAAGGCATCGTACGAGTCGTTTATTCTGCTGAAGGATGAAGCCCGCAGCAAGGACCTGGCCAAGTTCGTAGCCATGCTTCCGGCCCTTCAGAAAGAGTTACCTTGTCCGCCAGAATATAAAACCTTCGTGCCGGGCACGTCGTCCGACCTGAATGTGTATGATGCGGTGTACTATGCCGGCGACTGCAACGCAGGAAGCAAGACGATTGCCATCAACCTGCCGAACGACGAGCGGGTACATGCGTTGAAAGGTACACGCCGTCTGCAACTGCGGAACTCCATGAAGGCTAAGTTTGACAAGATTCTGTTGCCTATCGGACAGCTTGTTGTTACGCCCGAACAGCAGAAATACCTTAACTTCGATGCGTTTTTCTGGAACGTGACTTTCCATGAAGTGGCACACGGACTGGGTGTGAAGCAGACCATCCGCACCAATGAAAGCGTGGATGCAGTGATGGGCACAGAGAAGACTTCCTGGGAAGAAGCCAAGGCTGACATTCTGGGCCTGTTCATGGTGACCAAGCTGATTGAAATGGGTGAAATTACGAACATTACAGCCGAGGATGCGATGGCTACTTACATTGCAGGCATCTTGCGTTCAGTCCGTTTTGGAGCAGCTTCTTCACACGGAAAAGCCAATATGATGTGCTTCAATTATATGGAGAAAGCAGGAGCATTTTCACGTGATGACAAAGGTCAGTATGTGATTGATTTTGCAAAGGCCAAGGAAGCCATGAACGGTTGGGCAGCGTTGATTCTTCAGACGCAGGGTGACGGCAATGTGGAATTTGCGAAGAAATACAGAGAAGAGAACGGTGGAATCACTCCGGCACTTCAGGCCGACCTTGACCGGATTAACGGAGCAGGAATTCCTCGTGACATTACCTTTGTGCAGGGAGAAGAAGTGCTATTGGGAAAAGCGCAGTAACATCAGTTACTGAAACATGATAAGCCTGCGGTTCAGATGCGTCTTTGAACCGCAGGTTTTTTTTATGCTGTCATTCTCATGCTGCATGTGCAGGCATTGATTCCTTATTTTTTATCTGCCTGTCTTCTGAAAATCTGTGCCGCAATGCTGCCCGAAAAGTTGTGCCATACCGAGAACATGGCTCCGGGTACGGCCGCCATGGGAAACAGGGCAAAATGAGTGGCGGCCAGTGAAGTGGCCAGACCTGAATTTTGCATGCCCACCTCGATGGCAATGGCCGATCGTTTGGATGGCTTGCTTCCGGCCAGAGAGGAGAGACCATAGCCCAGGGCCAGTCCGAGTACGTTGTGCAGAATCACCGCTACGGCCACTATCAGGCTGCATGCAAGGATGCTGGCTGCGTTGTGTGCTACGATAATGCCGATGATGAACGCAATGGACAAGGTGGAAATCATCGGTAGCAACGGTACTATCCGTCGGGTGGTGCGCTGGAAGTAATGATTGGCAGCTACTCCCAGTACGATGGGCACTATTACCACCTGTACGATACTTAAAAACATGCCTGCCACGTCTACTTTCACCGATTCTCCGGCAAGCAGCCATACGAGAGCAGGCGTTACGATGGGAGCCAGCAGTGTAGAAACTCCGGTCATGGCCACGCTCAGGGCTACATCGCCTTTAGCCAGGTAGCAGATAACGTTGCTGGCCGTACCTCCCGGACAACATCCCACGAGAACCACTCCTAAGGCGAGTTCTTCCGGCAACGACAATAACTTGCAGAGCAGCCACGCCAGCGAGGGCATGATAAGAAACTGTGCCAGTTCGCCGACGAGGATGTCTTTCGGGTGCTGCAAGACCGGCCGGAAGTCGGACGGACGAAGCGTCAGTCCCATGCCGAACATCACCACGCCCAGCATCGGTGTGATGGCCGATGTATCTATCCAGACGAACGAGGAGGGAAGAAAGAGAGCCACGGCCGTCACCAGCACCACCACAAGGGTGATGTGGGCCGCAATCCATGCAGAAATTTGGATGAGTTTATTTTTCATTGTCATTTTTTCAAAATTGTCTGCAAAGCTACAAAATTTCGTGCGAATCCTGGCGGGAATGTGGGCAAACCGTATCAAAAACCTTAAACTGCATGGAGGAACTTATCCCTTCATGTTCAGCAATGACATTTATGTGGACGGACTGGAGAGTGACAGCAAGTATGTTTTCCAGTATGTGAAGAATGTGGAGATTCACAATGCTAAGATTACCACTAAGGATGCTTTCTGGGAAGTGGAGAATGTGACTATCTACGATTCTGAGCTTAACGGCGAATACCTTGGCTGGCACTCCAGAAACCTCCGTCTGGTGAACTCCTTTGGGTAGTCGATATGGATTTCCGTACGGCACCGGCAATTACCGAAGCACTGGCCAGACGTGTAGTGCACGGTATATTCGGGTATGTGCGTGTCCCCGATGAATACTATACGGCAGTAACCCGCTGGCTTGAAAGGCGCCATCACTGGACTTTCCGTAAAGAATGGATGATATACACTTCCGGAGTGGTTCCGGCCCTATCTGCTGTCATAAAGGCTCTGACAGAACCGGGTGACGGGGTGGTTGTGCAGACTCCTGTGTACAATTGCTTCTTCTCATCCATCCGTAACAACGGGTGCCGCGTTGTCACCAATCCTCTGATATACGAGGACGGTACCTACCATATCGACTTTGACGACCTGGAACGTAAAGTGAAAGAACCGGGCGTAAAGTTGTTGCTTTTGTGCAACCCGCATAATCCCGCAGGACGTGTATGGACCCGTGAGGAGCTGTGCCGGATAGGGGAGATTTGCCTGCGGAATAATGTGACCGTTCTATCGGACGAGATACATTGCGAACTTGTTTTCTCCGGGCATACCTATATACCGTATGCATCTGTCAGTGAGGAGCATTCGTGGAATTCGGTTACCTGCGTATCACCCAGTAAATCCTTCAATATTGCAGGGTTGCAGATAGCCAGCATTATTGCCCGCGATGAGGCCGTGCGCCAGCGGATAGACCGCGCCATCAACATCAACGAGGTGTGCGATGTCAATCCTTTCGGGGTTGAGGCTACCATCGCCGCTTATAATGAAGGCGAGGACTGGCTTCTTGAGTTGCTGGACTATCTGAAGGCCAACTATGACTGTCTGTGTGCATTCTTCCGTACCCACCTGCCTGAAATACCCGTGACGAAGCTGGAAGGAACCTGTCTGGTGTGGACAGACTGCAGGGCACTGCATCTGCCTTCCGATACCTTGCAGACCCGCCTGTTGGAAACCACCGGACTTTGGCTCAACAGCGGTACCATGTACGGCGCCGAAGGAGAAGGATTCTTGCGCTGGAACATTGCCTGTCCGCGTTCGGTATTACAGGATGCCCTGTCGCGCTTCAAGGGCTTTGTCGATGCCTTAACAACAGAAGGATGACCCGATGAAACGTAACTTACCTGAAACGGACACAAATGGAGCCTTACCGGAGCAATTCAGGGAGCATCCGGCTGCACAAAAGAAAACAGATGTGTTGCTTGACCTTATCCGTGACGGTTGTCCGATGACCTTGCGGCAGCAGCTGTGCCTGACCGTAGAACTCAGCGTTCCGGCTATCATTGCACAGCTGTCTTCCATCATCATGCAGTATATTGATGCAGCCATGGTGGGACGTATCGGTGCGAAGGCATCTGCTTCCATCGGACTGGTATCGACCACTACATGGCTTTTCTGGGGACTCTGCACGGCTGCTGCTGGTTGTATTGGGTGCAGGTATCAGCTCTTCGCTGCCGGCATGGCTGGGAGGCGATGTTTCCATCCGTCGGGATGCTTCCATTTATTTCTTCACATTTTCCATTTTCCTGCCTGTCCTGCAAATGATTTTTCTGGCAGGCGGTATGCTTCGCTGTAGTGGAAATATGCGTATCCCCAGTCTGTTGGGCGTCATCATGTGCGTAATGGGTATCCTTATGTATCTGTTTGCCCCTCAGATTATCGGGATGATGACTCCTGTGGAGGAAATCCGTCAGCTGGGGGTAATGGCTTTACGCATCGAAGCTTTTGCTGAGCCGATGTTTGCGGCCTCTATTGTTGCATACGGAGTCTTTGTCGGAGCAGCCGATACACTGATACCATGCCTGATGAACTTATTCAGCATCTGGGCTGTACGTCTGACTCTGGCTGCCTGGCTCGCCCCGACACTGGGACTGCAAGGCGTATGGATTGCCATGTGCGTAGAGCTGTGTTTTCGTGGATTTATCTTCCTTGTACGTTTGAAACGTGGACGATGGCTGAAATGTGATAAGACGTAATTGATGAGAATTACCGAACCGGCAACCTAAGTAAACGCCAAGGCTGTGGCATCAGCTCTTAGGTGCCTTTATATCAAAAAAAACACCGATCATCGGAATATGGTAAAGTCGTATCCGGTGGTCGGTTTCATTTCTTGTCTTTTTGTTTGCCTGTTATTCCTGTTCAAAATGGGCAAATGTGAACTATTATTTGTTCAGAATCTGTAGTTGGTTGTCGCCCATCATTCTCAGGCCTTTAATAAAGCATTTAATAATAAATCTCATTTTCGTAGTTGTTTTTATGTTTTACAACACAAAAGTACGCATTGTTTATTACATAGTATGTTGTATAGCATAAAATTTTCATGAGAGGCCTTAATACTTGATATATGTCAACCAGATGGCTTTTCAAGTGTCGGTAGAGGTGGATACTCATAATTGTGGATATTGATTAAATGTAAGTATGCGATAACAGCCCCACTGATTTTTATGCAGGCAGCGTCCTGATAGGGAAAAATATGCGCGATTTATTACAAGAAAAATAATTGATCTGTAGTGTTTCCGGAAAAAGCTTCATTGAATTGTGACTCATGAGGAAATGTTATTTATGTTTCCCATACGAGAGCCGTATGTTTTTCATTTGTGAAATGTACGTTTCTCAAGGCGGAAACATACGGTTTCTGTGTGGAAAACATGGAAATTTCAAGCATAAATGAGTATTTATGCTTAGGTGTTTTTAAGTCCACATAAAAAATGGGGGGAAGAAGATAGTTGCCAGAAGCAAAAAAACGGAATTCATACCTCATGGCTGAGCGGTACAGGAAATCAAGATTCTTTTTGGTGGTGACATTTACCGTTACATCCCTGTTATTCTCTACATACAGATAGGGAACGATGGAAGGTTTTCTCGTGTTCAGAAAACATAAGGCTTTCTGCAGGAGGGAGTTTTTCTTTTCTTCCTGCTTCTGATGTCCCGGTTTAATTGAGTAAACATCTTGATTTACAGATAGATGTCGTTAGTGGAAGATTAAGCCGTTTAAATGTTATATTTGTTACTGTGAATTTAATGCTTTTAGTGCTATATTTTGTTTATTCTTATACCAGGATTCGATAAAATGTATAATTTTGTAACAAAAAAATGAGAACGAGTAACATGATGCAGACAAAAAACTGGATGGCACTGGTAGGATTAACTTGTGCCGCATTTATCTTTAACACTTCTGAGTTCATTCCGATAGGACTCTTGACAGATATTGCGAATGACTTTTTGACAACAGAAGCTCAAGCTGGAATGATTATATCAATTTATGCTTTTGTAGTCATGCTGCTTTCGTTACCTCTTATGATTGTAGTATCCCGATTTGAGATGAAAAAGCTCCTCTCCAGTGTAATTTTGAATGATGCTATTCCGGTTGCTTTTTGAGCTTTTTCGTGCTTTCGATGTATCCAAAGTCCCTGTTTTGCTTCCCTCGTATGAAGTTCTTTTTGCTGACTTGGTTGTGAGCAAAGATAGCGATTTTTGTTGGATATTTGATGGGTGGATGAAGGTTTTTTGTGGGTGTACTTTTTGAATCCAGTACAGTGTACAAGGAGTTATCCTCGAAAAAATATAGGATTTCGACAAAAGTATCCTCGAAAAAGTGTGATGGTTGCAGGTTTTTATCCTCGAAAAAGTGTGATGGTTGCAGGTTTTTATCCTCGAAAAAGTGTATTTTTGCATAGAGTCAAAAGAATAAAAGAAGAAAAACCATGAAACGGAAGATTATTGGGCAGCTGAAAAGTTGGAAGGAGAATCCTGAAAGAAAACCATTGATATTGCTGGGTGCTCGTCAGGTAGGCAAAACTTGGGTGATGAAACACTTTGGTCAGACTGAGTTTCAGAATGTAGCCTACATCAACTGCGATGAGGAACCGCTGGCCAAGGAACTGTTTGCAGCCGATTATAACATACCCCGTATCTTGCTGACGCTGCAAGCTATTACTGGGACGAATATTGAAGCCGGGAAAACGTTGATTATATTCGATGAGTTGCAGGAAGTGGAAAGAGGCTTGCATAGCTTGAAATATTTCCAGGAGAATGCACCCGAGTATCACGTGATGGCTGCCGGTTCGTTGTTGGGAATTACTTTAGGCAAAGGACAATCGTTCCCTGTTGGAAAGGTCAACACGATGCATCTGTACCCAATGGACTTTGAGGAATTTCTGATGGCCGCCGGTGAAGCCGATTTGTGCAACCTGCTGCATCAGCCCGATTGGGAAATCTTGAAGATTCTCAGCACGAAATACATTGATTTCCTCCGTCAATACTATTATGTAGGAGGCATGCCCGAAGTGGTGGACCATTTCGTTCAGCATCACGACTTGCAGGAAGTGCGCAACAAACAGCGTGAAATATTGGATGCTTACCGGCGGGACATTTCCAAACATACCACCCCTATGGAAAGTATGCGCATTGGACAAGTACTGCAGTCACTGCCTTCGCAACTGGCCAGGGAAAATAAGAAATTCATATATAACGTGTTGAAAAAGGGTGCCAGAGCTGCAGAATATGAACTTGCCATTCAGTGGCTGATGGATGCGGGACTGGTACATAAAGTAAGCCGTGTGAAAGAGTTGCAGATGCCCGTCAAGTTTTATGAAGACCTGAGTGCCTTTAAGCTGTTCCTGCTTGATTGCGGTTTGCTTGGATGTATGACCGAAGCACCTGCCAGCCAGATGTTGGTGGGCGATAATGTGTTCAAGGAGTTTAAGGGCGCCTTTACCGAGCAGTTTGTGTTGCAGCAATTGGTGGCTCAAGGTTTTTCGCCCTATTATTGGAGCAGCGACAAAACGCCCGCCGAGATTGACTTTGTGTTGCAGACGGACCAGCGCGTGATTCCGGTCGAGGTGAAGGCGGAGGAGAATGTGCGAGCTCGGTCCATGTCGGAATACATCAAGAGCCATCCGGAATATTCGCTGAAAGGTTTGCGCATCTCCATGATGGGGTATCAAGACCAGGATTGGATGGAGAACATTCCGCTCTATGCCATCTCGAAGTACTTTGGGTAAAAGACTCACTCGACTATGGATATGAAATATACCTATGAAGAACTTTGGAAAGCTTATCAAAGACTGCAGGCGGAAAATACGGCTTTGAAACAGGAAATACAGCAACTCAAAGGTCGGAATATAGGGGAGTGTAAAGAACTCAATACACTTTTCCAAAAAGAATTTAACCAAGTTTGCTTGTCTTTAGAAGAAAAAGTAGCCTTGTTTAGAAGCCTGTTTCGGGGTCGGGAAGATGTGTTTGCACGATGATGGTATAGCCGTACTACTGATAAATCAGGGTATCAGCCTGTGTGCTTAAACGAATGGCATCGAACTTTCTGTGACAAAAAGAAGTTCAAATGTGCAGAATGTCCTCATCGCCAATTCAAAACACTTTCTTATGAAGATGTGTACAAGCACTTGGAGGGCAAGCATCCGGATGGATGTGACGTAATTGGTGCGTATGCAATTCTACCTGATAATACCTGCAACTTTTTGTGTGCCGATTTTGATGATAAATCCTGTATTCATGGCTATCAGACAGATGTTCTGGCTTATGTGAAAGTCTGTAAGTCTTGGGGTCTACACTGTTATATAGAGCGTTCGCGCTCGGGGAATGGAGCCCATGTATGGGTTTTCTTTGAGCAGCCCATATCTGCAGTGAAAGCCAGAAAGTTGGGGTTTGCTTTATTGACGCAGGCCATGGAGCGAAATGTAAAGTTGACCTTTCAATCTTATGACCGCTTGTTTCCGAACCAAGATTATCTTCCGGAGGGTGGACTGGGGAATCTTGTGGCCTTACCTTTGCAGGGACAAGCTCGTAAATTAGGTAATAGCGTATTTGTAGATGAAGACTTTGTTGCTTTCAAGGAGCAATGGTCATACCTGCAACAAATTGTGAAAATCACGGAGAACGAGGTCGATACTCTCCTTCAAAAGAAAGGCATTTTGACAGAAATGGGCGATTTATCCACTACCAGCGATTCAACCCCTTGGAAAATTCCAGAAGTACAGCTGGTCACCCGATACGATTTTCCCCGAAGTCTACCATCATACGCTCCAATCAGATTTATGTACCTTTGAAGCACTTTTCTAGCAAAGTATTGGCGCATTTAAAGCGGGTAGCATCCTTTAAGAATCCGGAATTCTATGCAAGGCAAGGAATGCGTCTTTCTACCTATAATATTCCGCGAGTGATTTGTTGCGCAGAAGTACTGGAGGATTATTTGGCATTGCTTCGCGGCTGTGAAGATGCATTGATTGATGTACTGAAAGCAGGGGAGGTGTCTAGTACATACCCGAACTTTGCTGGAACAATGGAAAACACGGCTGGAAGAATTTTTGGAATTGGAATATCCTATAGAAGAAATGGCTCCGAAGCGGGGAAGAAAAAACATTTTTCCCCCTTTGGTACGTTGGATTCCAAAGGAAATAGTTTGCATGGTTGGGTAGATGTCGCTCTTATGCAATCCTGCTTAACTGATGAAGGCGTTAAGCCTTTTGTCCGTCAGTATGGTATGGTGATTGTTGATGAGTGCCACCATGTTTCTGCAGTCAATTTTGAACAAATATTGAAATCGATACCTGCACGATATGTATATGGGCTAACTGCCACTCCCATACGGAAGGATGGACATCAGCCCATCATTTTCATGCAGTGTGGACCGATTCGCTATTCAGCAGAAGCCAAGAGCCAACTGGCAAAACAAACGTTCAAGCGATGGTTGATACCTCGGTTTACAGCCTATCGTGACTTGTCGGATAGTTCATCAACCTACGCGCAAATAGTGCAATCACTAGCTACGGACGAAGCCCGAAACGCTCTAATTGTTGAAGATGTATGTAAGACTTTGGCTGTTGGGCGCTCGCCGATTGTGTTGACTACACTAACTTCACATGTAGAGCAACTGAGTCAATTACTTTCTACGTGCTGCAAAAATATCATCACTTTAGTGGGGTCTGAATCCATGAAAGATAAAAGGCAGAAGATGGAACGATTGGCTGAACTTTCTCCTAAAGAACCTCTAGTGGTAGTGGCAACCGGGCATTATGTTGGAGAAGGGTTTGACTACCCCCGTTTAGATACGTTATTTCTGGTTTCACCTGTTTCATGGAAAGGGATTATAGCTCAATATGCAGGACGTTTACACCGCGAATACCATGGAAAGACTGATGTCCGCATCTATGATTACATTGACATCCGCCTTCCTTTATGCGAACGTATGTACCAACGCAGATTGAAAGGCTATGCCGCTATAGGCTATCAGTTGTTGGAGAACGAGCCATCAGTAACTGAGCAGCATCCTCAAAGTCTATTTTCAGGAAATAACTATCAAGCGTCTTTGGTGGAACATATATCCCAAGCCAAACATTCTGTACTGATTGCTGCCATGAAAAGTGGATTGAAAAAACAGTCTGGTCTTTGGAGGGCATTGAAGGAAGCTATATGCAGAGGAGTACAAGTGGTTGTATTCGTAAAACATAGGAATGAGCAAGTGGAGTGGCTGCAAAGAGAAGGATTTGCTGTTTATGTTTCAGAATCGTTGACTCTTCAATTAGTCGTTATCGACAAAAAGGATATCTGGTATGGGAGTATCAATTTTATCGGGTATGCAACAGAAGAAGATTTTGCAGTACGATTCGCGGATAAACAATTGGTTGCGGAAATGATAGACATGTTGTATGGTGAGTAGTTACTTTTAAAAAACTCGAAAAAGTGTGATTGGGCATTGCATGGCTGATTGTCTTTCTTTATCAACCTATCATATAATAAGCAAATATCGCTCTATTTGTGTGTTTAGGTTTAGTTCTCTTTGTTTCTATATCTTATCAGGCTGTAAAATACCTATGAACTCTCCTATAATTCGGAACTCATCTGCATTTTCTTCTTCAATAATGATAGGGGAGTATATGGGGCATAGAACGAAGCGGTTTTTTCAATGGTCGGGAAAAATGGGCGAAAGGTTTTGAAAACCAAAGGGTTTAGGCATGATCGGGAAAATGGGCTGAAT
>OGME01001029.1_pt1 | contig 19593 bp, 21 predicted proteins | sample 1572981 | NCBI WGS metagenome assembly OGME01 (sample SAMEA2581902, study PRJEB24529) | metagenome | biome: Human gut stool | place: China | collected 2011
AAGCCCGCTATGGTCTTGATAAGACGCAGGTATCAAGGTTTATACATATTAACGATAGATTCAGCGAGGGTGGAAATAGTGCAGAGCTGCAGGACAGATATAAAGGTATGGGATATGCAAAATTGACAATCATGTTGCAGCTTCCAGATGAAATTAATGAGGAGATAAGCACTGATTTTTCTAAGTCTGAGATAGAAGACATAAAAAAGGAAATCGATGAGGAAAATAAGATATCTGACATTGAAGTGTGGATGGAAGGTGCTCAGGAGGAAACGAAGGAATATGATGAGCTTGGCCAGGTTATGTATCAGCTCTTGCATGATATGCCGGAACTATTTGCCAAGATTGCATGCTCTTCTATAGAGACAGAAGAGTTGATGAATATATTAGCTCCATCCGGAGAAATGATATATTCTGTTCGTATTCCGGGAACTGGCCGATTGATGTTAAGTATTAAGACTAATACTGGAAGAATAACGATAACTAATGTGCGAAGTATGGAAAAGACAGAGTGGAACATGGAGGACCTTGCAGATTTTGTAGTAGACATACTTAGTAGAGCAGATGTAGAAGATCCGGCTAAGGCATGGACGAGCATCTATAAAGAGGAGTATCCGAAAAAAGCAGAAATTGCACCGGTGCAACAGGAAAAGCCAGTGCAGAGGAAAGAAAAGAAGGTGCAGAAAGCCAAGACTGAGAAACCTAAGCCACAGCCGGTAGAAAAGGAAATGGAAGAGGAGCAGATACCAGGGCAGGACAGCATACTTGCTCATCCGGAATATTTACCAGAAAGTAGCAATAATAAGGCAGATTCCACAGAAAATGTGCAGGAAACAGATGTGTTTATGGAAAAGCAGCCGGAAAAACCACCATATTTTGAAAAAGTTTCTGCAGAGGAAGAAAAAACAGAGCCAGAAATGCCAACAAATCAGATAAATACAGAATATGAGGATGAAGTAGACGCGCTTGGAAACTATATGGATTGCTGGGAAGCAATATGTGATGCACACCGCAAAATTGCCTTGTTTATCGAGGATTACAGCACATCCGATATTACACCAGACGATATGCGAATAGAAGCGGCACGCATAAATGCAGTTACATTGGCGAAAGAGTTGGAGCACTTAAAGGCTTTATAGACCGCATAAATACAGAATATGGAGGTAAACATGACAGGATATTTAATAAGTTTTGTAGCAGGCGCTGCATTAGCCTGTTTGATATTGGGCTTTTGTAAGTCAGGTAAAGATAACTAATTGGAGGGAAAATGATGAATAAAGATTGCATAATGATTAATTTAGAGCAGAAAGATTGTAAGGGGCTTATTGAACTGTATTGTGCCAAGGAGGATAAGCCTTGCCCGTTCTATAAGCCAACGAATAAATACAATAGGGATGGCAGCAGAAAGGAGAAAAATAGTAATTATGTGGAAGATAACGAAGAAAGATGGTAGTACAGTAGACATAGAAAGAGATAATGCTCTTGTAATATATATTAATGAGCTTAATAATGAAGCTGATTTGGATGAGATAACTAAGATTGAAAGGAATGAAGACACTATTAATGTCGTTTTAAATGTACATATAGATGTTGAAAAGAACCAATATAATAAAGCAATTAAGGATTTGAAAAATGAGGTGACTGAAGATATAAAAACAAGAATTAAAAGCTGGAAAACAACTTGGTCCAGAGAAAATTATGAATTAATGGATTATGCAGCTACAACTTGTCTGGAATCATTAAGTCGTTTCGCAGCACAGTTAAAGGCAGGTGAATCATGAGTGACTAAAGAAAATGAGGATAAAAAGAAATGGTTAAAAAGATATCGGAGAGCAAAAAGGAATCTGATAGTAACCGAACTTGCAGTAAAGGAATTGAAAGCAGCACAGATAATGGGAGCAAAGGGCAATGATGGGATGCCTAAAGGGAAAAATAACAGTTCCGATTTAAGTGATTATATAGTGAAACTGGAAGATAAAGAAAAGGAATATGAGAAAGCCAAAGAAAGTTATATGAAAACTTGTGATGAAATAATAAGTGCTATATATATGCTATCAGATAGCAGGCAGCAGATGGTTTTGATATATAGATATATCACATCAGATAACAAGGATTGGTCGGAAGTGCTAATAAAAATGAGAGAAGCAGGGGAAGCGTATTCAATGCGACAGATATATAATATACATGGCGAAGCACTTAGAAATCTAAAAATATCTTAGAAATTTAGAATAATAAGCTTGACATATGGTGCACCATATGATAATATATACTTGTAAGGAGGTGATACATATGTCAGACAAAAAGAAAAAGTCCGAAGACGCATTCAAGACTTGGCTGGTCGGTGCATCAACGGACTTGGTTATCGGAATAATACTTCTTATTCTCGATAAGCTTCTAAGTTAGCTTAGAAAACAAGGAATGGGGCGAAAGCCCTGTTCCACTTAATAATATAACATAGTTTCAAGAAAGGAGCAAATGTATGTTAGGTAAGTTAGGAGTATTTTTTATAGCAATAGGAATTGCAAAGTTGATTATATACACAGTAAAGAAAGCGAGGAGCAATAAATGCCAGTAGGAGAGCCTAATAAGCAGACAATAGCATCTGCCAAGTATCAGAAGAAAGCAGGGTATGTATCTAAGTCATATAAGCTCAAGAAAGATATAGTTGAAGCGTTTGCTGACAAATGCAAAGAGAACGGAGAGAGTCAGGCGGAAGTTATAACAAGGCTTATGAATGAATACATAAGTAAAAAGCATTAAGTTGCACCGGTACAACATATATTGACAACACACTGGCAGCAGATAAAAGATTGCAGTGAATTGCAGTTTTAAATGTGATATTATGTATTTATAAAAGATTGCAGTAAATTGCAGTTTTAAATGTGTTATAGTATAAACTACAGAAAGAGTAAGGGAATCTTAAACGGATTCCCTTTTTTGTTTGCAATGGAATTTGATTACAACAGTAAGAGATGGAAACAGAAGAGAGCCAGAATACTAAGGCGGGACAAGTACATGTGTGTTGAATGCAGGAAGTATGGACGACAGAGAGAAGCAGTCACGGTTCATCACATTAAGCATGTTGATGAATATCCAGAGCTTGCTTACATAGATTCTAACCTTGAGAGCTTGTGCAATGCTTGCCATAACAAGATGCACCCTGAGAAGGGTGGACACAAAGGATAGCCCCCCTGGTTAAATGAAAAAATTTTAAGCTGTCTGGGACCGGGGAGGGGAACTCTTTCCAACTCTGCAAAAAATTATCAGGGAGGGGGGAATGCCAAAATGGAGTCTGAAAAATGGAGAAGAAAAATCAAGGACAATCTCAAGAAATTAGGCACTTATGACGCTGCTTATAACTCTGTCATAAATACTCTGGCAGATACCCTGGAACAGCGCGATAAAGTTTACGGAAAGTATAAGAAAAATGACGAAGACATGATTGTTGAGTATACCAATAAAGCAGGCAAGACAAACATGGTAACAAATCCTAAGATTGTACTATGGAATGAGCTTAACAAGACAGCGTTGTCGTATTGGAAGGAACTTGGATTGACACCTTCCAGCTTAAAGAAGATTGGAGGGGCAAGACCAGAGGAGAAGCCGACAGGTCTTGCAGCAGCACTTGCTTCAATTGAAAGCTAAGAACTGGAGTACAGTAATTGAATATGCAGAATCGATACGAGATGGAAAGAAAGTAGCTTGTTTGGAACTTAAGCAGGCAGTAGACAGATTCTTTCGTGATCTGGACAATCCAGAATATGAAGTCAATCCCAAAGCGCCAGAGTTCTGCATACAGATAATTGAAAAAACAATAAAGCATCAGCAAGGAGAGCGTATCGATGGAACACCATTGAGAGGCACTCCTTTTTTATTAGAGCCATTTCATAAATTTATAATATATAACCTTGTTGGTTTTTATCACAAGGGTACAGGCATTGTAAGATTTCATGAGGCTCTTATATTTATACCGCGAAAGAACATAAAGACTTCTTTTGCAGCTGCATTAGCATGGGCGTTGTCATTATGGTACAGGCGTTCAGGGTCAAAGGTTTATATTGCTTCAGCGGCATTAATGCAGTCGCTTGAAAGCTTTAATTTCCTTGATTACAATGTCACAGCAATGGGGGAAAAGAAAGTAAGAGGAAAGAAAGGGGGAAGCGTAAATGTTATTGATAACAACAATGAGCACAGTATGGAAGCCACCCTCCCGGATGGGAGCTTTTATATAAGAGCATTAGCAGCAAATCCAGATGCACAGGATTCTCTTAATTGCAATATTGCAATCGTTGATGAAATACATGCTTTAAAAAAGCCTAAGCAATACAATCTTTTTAAAGAAGCTATGAAGGCATACACCAATAAACTGATTATAGGTATATCAACAGCAGGAGATAATGAGAATTCATTTTTGGGAAACAGATTGAAATATTGCAGGAAAGTTTTAGATGGAACAGTTAAGGATGAACAGTATTTTATATTTATGTGCTGTGCTAACCCTGATGAGAATGGTGATATTGATTATACGAATCCAAAGGTACATGAAATGGCCAACCCTGCTTATGGGGTATCAATTCGTCCAGAAGAGCTAATGAATGATTCGTTACAGGCTCAGAATGATCCACAGCAGAGAAAGGATTTCTTTGCAAAGTCGTTAAATGTATATACATCTGCTATTAAAGCATATTTTGACATTGAAGAATTCAGGAGGTCCGATTCTAAGTATAGTTGGACACTTGAACAATTGGCGAAGCTACCAATAAAATGGTATGGTGGCGTAGACCTGTCAAAGATGCACGATCTTACGGCTGCATCGTTATATGGTAATTATAACGGGACAGACATAATAATACCTCATGCATGGTTTCCTGTTACAGCAGCATATAAAAAAGCGGATGAGGATAATATTCCTCTGTTTGGCTGGAAAGATAATGGTTGGCTGGATATGTGCAACAGTGCAACGGTCAATCATGCAGATATAGTTAATTGGTTTATAAGCATGAGAAAGAAAGGATTCAAGATTATTGAAGTAGGACATGATAGAAAATTCTGTAGGGAATATTTTATAGGTATGAAAAGAGCAGGATTTAAGATTGTTGACCAGCCACAGTACTTTTACAAGAAATCAGAAGGCTTCAGGCATATTGAAAAAGCCGTTAAAGACGGTAGATTGTATTATCTTCACTCTGAAGCTTATGAATATTGCGTTGAAAATGTGAGCGCAATAGAAAAAACAGATGACATGATTCAATACGATAAGGTTCAGCCGGAGCACCGAATAGATATATTCGACTGTTCAGTTTTTGCATGTATAAGGTATTTGGAAAATCTGGAAAAATCCAGCATTGCGTCAGGCTGGTTTGGAGGAAGTAAAAAGTGAGTAAAAGAAGAAAGAAACAAAATGTAAAAAGAGATGCTTCAGTTGGATTCCTTCTTTCTGGAGATGCATATACGACGCTATGTGGTGATGGATATACTCCATTAAACAAAAATCCGGAAGTAGTGACAGCATGTGGAGTAATAGCAGAACTGATTGCGTCAATGACAATTTATCTGATGTGTAATACAGACAATGGCGACATAAGGATTAAGAATGAATTAAGCAGGAAGCTTGACATTAACCCTAACAGATTCATGACGAGACATACATGGGTAAAGTGGATTGTAATGAATATGTTGCTTGGCGGAAAAGGGAATGCAGTTGTATATCCTACAACGGACGATGGCATATTAGGAGACATGATATTAATTCCGCCAAGTCAGACATCATTTCTGCAGGATGGATATGGATATCAGATAGGGATAAATGGACGATATTATGATCCTGATAATGTACTGCATTTCGTATATAACCCGGATGAAAATTATCCATGGAAAGGCCGTGGGATAACGGTTGAGCTTAAAGATGTAGCCCAGAATCTTAAACAGGCATCAGACACAAAGAATGCATTTATGTCAAATAAGTTTCAACCAAGCCTGATTGTTAAAGTAGATGCCTCTGTAGAGGAGTTCCAGTCGCCAGAAGGCAGAGAAAAGTTATTAGAGGATTACACAGCGGGGGTAGAACAGGGAAGGCCTTGGATGCTGCCTGGAGAAATGATTGATATAAAAGAGATAAGACCATTGACTCTAGGAGATTTAGCATTAAACGATTCTGTTGTTCTTGATAAAAAGACGGTTGCATCTATTGTTGGAATACCAGCATTTCTTTTAGGTGTAGGAAATTACAATAAAGACGAATATAACAATTTTATATCGCGGAAAATAAAGGCAATTGCAGAAGAAATTGAACAGGAATTAACTAGAAAATTGCTGATAAGTCCTAACTGGTATTGGAAATTCAATGTCCAGAGCCTTTATGCGTATGATATTAAAACAATCAGTGATGTATACAGCAATCTCTATGTAAGAGGTCTGTTTACGGGAAATGAGGTAAGAGATAAGCTTGGAGCATCTCCTATGGAGGGACTTGATGAACTTGTCTTATTAGAAAATTATATTCCACTGGATAAGATAGGAGACCAGAAAAAACTTATACAGGAAGGAGATACGGATGGAAATTAAAGATACAGGAATGCAGATTCGCTCTGCAGAAAGCAAATTTAATACGAGGGAAGACGGAGAAGACCTTTACATTGAAGGATACTTCTCCGTTTTTAATAGCAACTACGAATTATGGCAGGGAGCAACGGAATCTATTGATTCTCATGCTTTCGACAATGCGCTTGGTGATGATATCCGGGCATTGGTTGACCATGACACGCACTTAGTACTTGCAAGGAATAAAGCAGGCACACTTGAATTGAAAATTGATTCGCGCGGATTATGGGGAAAAATCAGAATTAATCCGAAAGATTCTGATGCAATGAACCTGTATGAAAGAGTGAAGCGTGGAGATGTTGACCAGTGTTCTTTTGGATTTGACATTCTTGACCAGGAGACCGAGTACCGGGAAGATGGAACAGTTCATTGGACAATCAAGAGAGTAAAGCTGTATGAAGTATCAGTATGCACATTCCCAGCATATGAGGACACTTCGGTGTCAGCTCGTAAGAAGGATTACGAGGATATAAAAAAGAGATGGTCAGAATTGTGGAAAACACAGATGACTGCACGAATTAAAGGAGGAAAATAATGGCATTAAAGGCATTAATGCTTCGTAAGAAGCTCACAGACGCAAAGAAGGCTCTTGATGAGGCAAGAGCGAAGACAGCCACTTTTGAGACTAGAGAAGCAGAGCTTGAACAGGCTATAAGTGAAGCTGAAACTGATGAAGAAAAGCAGGCTGTAGAAGAGGAAGTTGAAAAGTTTGAAACAGAGAAGAAGGAACATAATGAAGAGGTTTCTAAGTTGGAAAGTGATGTGGCTGCTATAGAAAAAAATCTTGCAGATACAGAGGCTGAACAGCCAAAACCAGCGGCAAAGCCAGAAGAGAGAGGAGAAAGAAAAGTAATGACAACAAGAAAATTCTATGGAATGGATATGCAGGAAAGAGACAGGTTCTTCGCCGATGATGGTGTTAAGAATTTCCTTGGCGAAATCAGATCATGTATCAAGGAAAAGAGAGCATTAACCAATGTTGGATTAACAGTACCAGAGGTAATGCTTCCACTTATCAGGACTAAGGTAGAGGAAACATCTAAGCTTGTCGGAAGGGTAAATCTTGCTACAGTGAGTGGTAAAGCAAGGACAAGAATCATCGGCACAATACCGGAAGCAATATGGACAGAAATGGTTGGAACACTTAATGAACTTGATCTTAAGTTTTACGATGACGAAGTTGATGGCTATAAGGTGGGAGGATTTATTCCAGTGCCTAATTCTATACTTGAAGATAATGATGTAGACCTTGCTTCTACTATTATTGATGCATTAGGTAAGGCAATTGGAAAAGCACTTGATAAAGCTATTGTGTATGGAACAGGAACAAAGATGCCACTGGGCATAGTTACAAGGTTAGCACAGGCTGCACAGCCTGAAACATATAGCGCAACAGCAAGACCATGGGCTGATTTACATGAATCACACATAATTACAGGAACAGATGCTAAAGGACTTAATCTTTTTAAAGAAATACTCACTAATTCAGGTGTAATTGAAAATGATTACATTGAAGATGGTCTGGCATGGCTGATGAATAAGAAAACACATGATAAGGTTAAGATTCAGTCCATTGATAAGAATACTAATGCTCTTATTGTTGCTGGTATGAACAATACGATGCCACTTATCAATGGAGATATCATTGAACTTTCATTTATTCCAGATGACAATATTGTATTTGGATATTTACCAGCATATTTACTTGCACAGAGAGCAGGCACAGAAATAAGCCAGTCAGAGCATGTAAGATTCATTCAGGACCAGACTGTATTTAAAGGAACTGCGAGATATGATGGAAGGCCTGCAATTGCTGAGGCATTTGGTGTACTCACAATTTCATCAGCTGCACCGACAACAACGGTAACATTTCCAGCAGATAAAGCTAAATAAGAGAGGTGATAAGCTTTGGACAACGCAAGCATATTGGAAATCATGAAACAGGATATAGGCATATCAGTTGAACTTCCACCAGAAAGAGAAGTATTTTTGACTAATTATATTGAGTTGGCCAGAGCTGCCATCGCAAGGGAAGGCATAACCGTTCTTGATAATATTGAGGACGGTATGCTTGTTGAAATGTATGCATCATATCTGTACCGAAACAGGAAAGAGGATAAACCTATGCCGAGAATGCTAAGGCTGGCACTTAATAACAGAAAATTAAGCAGGAAGGAGTTAAGTGATGGAGGGATATCTTGAACTTGTAACGCCTGTATATGAAAATGATGAACTGAACCAAAGCATTAAGACAGGAGAAAAGGTTGATTCTGTATGGGTTGAAGAAATATCTGTTACACGGAGTGAGTTCTATAATGCCGGTAATAGCGGGCATAAAGCACAGTTAGCATTTACGACAGCCTCAGCAAACTATAGCGGTCAGAGTGAATGCAGATTTTGCAAGAAAGCATACAGCATATATCGTACATATAAGTCTGATAATGAGACGATTGAACTTTATCTTGAAGAAAAGGTGGGAATAATGTGAAGATAGGAATAGATAGTTTGTCAGAAACCGTAGCACAGGAATTAAGCAATTATTCAAGAGAAGTAAATAAGGCTCTGCGAGATGAGGTGAAAACAACAACTAAGCAATGTGTTAAAGATATCAGGGAGGCTGCTCCAGAGGATACGGGAGCATATAAGAAGAGCTGGACATCCAAGGTTCAATATGAAAGTGAAGATGATATACGGACAGTTGTATATGCAAAGGGAACAGGAGCAAGCTTAACGCATCTTCTTGAAAATGGACATGCGAAGGTTGGCGGTGGAAGAGTGAAAGCATATCCACATATTGCTCCGGCGGAAGAAAAAGCAAGCGAAAGCTTGTTTAACAGAGTGAAGGTGAGATTAGGAAAATGACGCTTGGAGATTTGATAAAAATATTAAGCACAACAAGTATTACAACAACATACAGAGCGTTTGAAGAAGGGAAGTCGCCAGGGCTTCCCTTTATATGTATGGTTGATGCAGATACAGATAATTTTTTTGCAGATGGAAAAGTATTTCATGAAATTCATGCAGTTAATATTGAGCTGTATACGAAGAGTAAAGATATAGAAACGGAAAACAAAGTAAAAAAGGCACTTAATGATAACGAGATACCATGGCAGCAGACGGAGGTATACATTGAATCAGAAAAGTGTTATGAGCAAATATTTAGTATGGAGGTATGATATGGGAAAGAATAAGGTTAAGTACAATCTTAAAAATGTACATATTGCAGTAAAAAAGGCATCTGGGACATATGACACACCATTTGAGTTACCCGGAGCGGTAAATATGTCACTTAGTCCACAGGGAGGACTTGAACCATTTTATGCGGATGGTATCAAGTATTCTGTCAGTTCGACTAATAATGGATATGAAGGAGATCTTGAGATTGCTCTTGTTACGGATGAATTCAGAACACAGATATTTAAAGAGTACACAGATAACAATAAAGTTATGTTTGAAGATGCAGATGCACCGACAGTAGAATTTGCGCTCGGCTGTCAGATCGATGGAGATGCAAAAGAAACAATGTTTTGGTTTTATGGCTGTACAGCAACAAGACCGAATGTTGATGCACAGACCAATGAGGATAAGAAAACACCGCAGACGGATAAGCTCACAATATCTGTTGCCGGTGATGATTTTACTGTTGGTGGAAAGAAGAAACGACTGGTAAGAGCCAAGTCAACAGAGGAAACCACTACTTCACTGGAAACATGGTTTGAAAATGTTGTTTCACCGATTGAAGCTGCATAAGGAGAATAATTATGGCAACAAAAAGAAATATAGAAATTGGTGGTATAGTATGCCACTTTAGAAGCTCAGCAGCAGTACCAAGAATATATCGACTGATGTTTTCAAGGGATTTGTTTAAAGACATGTCAAAGCTGGCAGATGAATTGGATAAATCAAACAGACTGGAAGAGAAAGAAAAGAAAAAGGCTGAAGCAGAGGGCAGGGCTTATGTTAAGTCAAGCGCTCTGCCTCTTTCATCTTTGGAAATGTTTGAGAACATCGCATATGTTATGGCTAAACATGGAGACCCGTCACAGCCAGATAATATAGAGGAGTGGCTGGATCAATTTGAAATGTTTGATATTTATGAGATTTTACCTCAGATATTAGACATGTGGAAAATTGAAACACATCAGGAATCAGAACCAAAAAAAGTGTAGGCGAGATTGACAGAGAACTTAATACTCCTTTGTATTTGCTTAGGGTTGTTCAGTTAGGGATATCAATATCAGATTTAGAACTGTTAAGCATAGGATTGGTGAATGATATGTTTATTGAATATAACAACGATGATTGTGAGTATGCAAGAAAAGCAACGCAGGAGGATATAGACGCTTTATAGGAGACAAGTATGGCTGGAACAAAAATAAGAGGAATAACAATAGAGATTGGCGGCGATACATCAGGTCTTAATAAAGCACTTGGTTCGGTTAATTCGCAGATAAAAAGCACCCAATCTCAGTTAAAAGATGTTGAGAGATTATTAAAATTAGATCCAAGTAATACAGAACTTCTTACACAGAAGCATAAACTTCTTAAAGAGGCTGTTACAGAGACTAAGGATAAACTTAAGACATTAAAAGAAACACAGGATAAAATAGATAGTGGCAAGGTTACTACATCGAAAGAAGCTTATGATGCCTTAAAAAGGGAAATAGTGAGTTGTGAAACGAGTTTGAAAGACTTGGAGAAACAAGCGGCACAGAGCAATGTCAGTTTAGTAAAAGCGGGACAGGCATTTGATGGTATAAGCCAAAAGACAAGCGGTGTTGGCAAAAATATGTCGAAATTAACAGCTACTGTTGCAGGAGTAGGAGCTGCAGGAATAGGTGCGGCAATGTCGCTGGATGATGGATATGATACGATTATTACAAAAACAGGCGCAACAGGAAAGGCACTGCAAGAACTGAATGATGTCGCTGATGATATATATAGCTCAATGGCTGTATCAATGGAGGATGTGGGAATAGCAGTTGGTGAAGTTAATACAAGATTTCAGGCAACTGGAAAACAACTTCAGGATTTATCAGAGGAATTTTTAAAATTTGCACAAATTAATGGAACAGATCTGAATACTTCTATAGATACAACTGATGCAATAATGACCAAGTTTGGTATTGACACATCAAGAACATCTAATGTTTTGGGCCTATTTACTAAAGTTGGTCAAGATACGGGAATATCAATGGATACATTGCTAAACAGTCTGCAAACAAATGGTGCATCATTGCAGGAGCTAGGCTTTAGCCTTACGCAGTCTACCATGTTACTTGCTCAGATGGAAGCAAGTGGTGTGGATACAACAATTGGTATAACATCACTAAAGAAGGCTGTTACTAATCTTACTGACAGCGGGAAACCATTAAATACAGCATTGTCAGAAGTTATATCATCAATAAAAAATGCAAAAAGTGATACAGAAGCATTAAATATTGCGTCATCAACATTTGGAAGTAAAGGTGCTGCTGAAATGTCGAAAGCTATAAGAGATGGAAGGTTAGATATAAACGATTTGGCAGCATCATTGCAAAGCTATGGTTCTGTAGTATCAGAAACATTTGAAGAAACACAAGACCCATGGGACGAGGCAACAATTGCCACTAATAATCTCAAACTTGCCGGAGCAGATTTAGGTTCAACTTTATTGGAAACATTAACACCTAAAATAAATAGTACGGTTGAAGCAATTAAATATTTTGCACAATGGTTCAGAAGCTTATCAGATGAACAAAAAAACATCATATTGATAATTGCCACATTAGTGGCAGCAATAGGACCGCTTTTTATATTTATTGGTAAAATGGCTAGTGGAGTCTCGGCAATAATAAAAGTTGTTAAGATACTGATACCTATAGTGAGATCTTTAAATGCTGTATTAGCTGCGAATCCTATAATATTAATAATTGCTGGAATAACTGCTCTGATAGTTGCAATTATACTTTTATACAATAAGTGTGAATGGTTTAGAGATGGTGTGAATGCTATAGTAGGAACAATTGTGGATTTTGCAAAAGATGTTTGGGAAAAGATAAGTATATTTTTTACGGAAACTATTCCAAATGTTTTTGACACTGTAATAGCATGGTTTAAAGATAACTGGCAAGGCCTTTTGCTCCTTTTAGTGAATCCGTTCGCCGGAGCTTTTAAATTATTATATGATAACTGTGAAGGATTCAGAAATTTTGTAAATGGTTTTGTAGAAAAAGTAGTGGATGCATTTACAGGATTTGCGTCTGACATAAAAGAAAGAGCTGTAAGCATAGGAACACATATTACAGATGGAATTGAAGTTGCAATAGATTATATTCGTGATTTACCACACAAAATGACAGAGTGGGGCAAAGATATGATTGATGGATTTGTAGCAGGAATAAAATCAAAAGTAAGTAATGTTGAAAATGCTGTTATAGGTATAGGCAATAAAATTAAGAGCTTTCTTCACTTTTCAAGACCAGATGAAGGTCCTTTGCGCGATTATGAGACTTGGATGCCTGATTTTATAGGAAGAATGGCAGAACAGATAGAGCAACAGAAGGGCAAAATAACTAATGCTGTACAGAATATGGCAGGTGAAATGAAATTTACACCAGCTATAGCAGGTACATCTAGTACAACAAGCAACACCACAAATATATTTAATGGAAATTATAAGTTTAATGATAAGTCTGATATTGATTATTTTATGAATCAAGCGGCGCTTAGACTGAAAGGAGCACGATGATAGTTAATGGTACAGATTTAAGAGCTAAATATGGTTCAGATGTTACATGGCTTAGTCAGACGGTGAATCCTCGGACAGTGAATGTGTATAATAATTGGCTTGATGGTGCAATAGACCCAGCTAAATATAAGAAGACAAAGTATACAGAATTTGAGATATACATTGAAATGCTTGTTAAATCTGAAAGTAAAGAAGATTGTGAAAAGCTAATGAGTTCTCTGATGGCAGATTTTGAGACAGGAATTGTTCAACTTGATGACATGGAATTCTTGTATAAGTTTGATATAGCTAATGAACAAAAAGAATTAAAGAAAAGATGGTTATATCATTATGAATTGACATTAACAGGGCATGCAAAACTTGGAAAGCCGGTTAATGAGAGCTTCACAGGAACAGAATACACAACAACTATTAAAGGCACAGCAGAAACTCCTGCTGTGCTTTCTTTAACATCAGATATTGCGCTAGGAAGTCTCACAGTAGAAGGTTTAACTGAAGATATTATTACAATTTCCAATGTTGGAAGAAACACAAATATTCTGATTGACGGAGAATCATGCATAGTAACTGAGAATGGTGAAGATATATTTGATAAGGTTGATTTATGGAGCTTTCCAAGGGCAAGCCCTGGAGACATTACGATTAAGCTGGGGAGCACATGCAGTGCAAAATTAAGCTATTATCCAAGATATATTTAAGGAGGCAATATGAAACTTAAGTTAGGTGAAATAAAAGGTGTGATAATTGGACTACGGAAGGTCTATGATAAGAAGCTTCCGGTGGCATTAAGCTATTCTATAGCGAGCAATGAGAAGATGCTGCTTGAAAAGTATAAAGAAGTTGAGGAACACCGTGAAAAGATATTCAAAGAGACTTGTCTGAAAGATGATGGCGGTGTACCGATTATGTTAAAAAATGAGAAGAACGGCACTGAAGAATATACATTTGAAACAGATGCAATAAAGAAAGAGGCAATTTCTAAGGTAGAAGAACTTTATGATCTTGATGAAGATTTTGGCATAAGAACAGTAACGATGAATGTTATTGAGCTTACAGAAACAGATCCTAAGTATGATATTCTTACTGCACAGGATATGTCGGCATTATTGTTCATGATTAAATAAGAGGAGGAGCGGCTATGCTGAAATATATTGATAAAAATGGCAAGAAAAAGCCGCTAATTGAATATTCGAATCTGTGTATTGAAGAGGTGCTAGACTATGGGGACAAGACACTAACATGTAATGTTTCTGTGAAATGTTCTGTGGCACTGGAGGATATAATCAGGACCAGGACTGATGAATATGTAATAAAGCAGAAAAGCGGGCCGGCTGATGACGGTACATATACAGTAACAGCAAAGCTTAATATTGACGAGCTGGAAGGGACTCCTTTTATATCTTTTGATACCACTGAAAAAACAGCACTGGAGGCAGCTCAGTTAGCTCTTGCTGGTACTGGGTGGACATGCGAATGTGATGTAAAAAAGAAACGTACTGTAAGAATGACAAATGCCTCATCATGGGAAATATTAAAAAAGATAGTTGATACTTATATGCTGGAAATGCAAATTGACAGTATAAATAAGACTATTATATTAAAGGAAAAAATTGGTTCGTATAAGGGAGCATATTTTACAGACCAGATTAACTTGATATCTTTAGAGAGCCAGGCAAATACGAATGATTTTTATACAAGGATTTATCCAATAGGAAAAGATGGACTGACAATTGAAAGTGTAAATAATGGCAGTACCACATTGGAAAATCATATATATAGTTCTAAAAATAAAACATATATATGGAAGGATGAAAGATATACAGATCCACAAAGCCTGAAAGAAGATGCTGTTGAGAAGTTGGCAGATATGGCACAGCCATACATTGCATATAGCTGTTCAATACTTGATTTGTCTCAGAACAGCAAGAAATATAAGAATTACAATATTGGAGATGAAGTTGTATTAATAGACAGCTTTTCTAAGACGAAGATTAAGCAGCGAATAAAAAAGATATCTAGATATCCGGATGATCCGAGTAAAGATACATGCGAAATTGCTAACCTGAAGCTTACATTTACTGAGATGCAGCAGAAACTTAACGATGCAGCAGAGACAGTGAATAATATTACAACTGACAATGGAACAGTAGATGGCAGCTCTATAGATGATATGGATGCCAATAAACTAACAAATGTTGATGATGTAGTATCTAAAACGGAAAGCTTTAAGAGCATTAAAACAGAAGTATTAACTGTTACAGGTGAGTTACAGAGTGCGTCAGGTAAAATCGGAGAACTTGAAACCAATAAACTTGATTCAGAAACGGCAAGGATTACATATGCAACAATAGAAAATTTAAAAGGCCTTTCTGGAGAATTTGAGCAGTTCAAGACAAATGATTTTACTGCGATAACAGGAAAGATTAATGACCTAACTGTTGGGGTAGAGAAAGTAAATACTCTTATGTTTGGTTCTGCAAGTGGTGGAAGTCTTACGACAGAGTTTTCCAATTCAGTTATAAGCCTTATAGGTGATGCACAGATAAAAAGCGCAATGATAGAGAGCATTGATGCTAAAAAGATAATGTCTCTAGATATTGATACAACAGATGTAAAGGTACACAGCAAAGACGGCAAATCACAGTGGACTGATAACACCATTCAGATTAGTGATAGTACAAGGCTTCGTGTTCAAATCGGAAAAGATGCATCAGGTGACTATAACATGTATGTCTGGGATAAAGCAGGCAATCTAATGTTTGACGCGTTAGGTCTTACAGCAAAAGGCATACAAAGAGAGATTATCCGAAATGATATGGTATCTCAGGACGCTGATATATCCGCTGAAAAACTGGATATAGGAAGCTTGTTTGAGGTGATAAACAAAGATGGAAGCCATACGCTTAAAAGTAGCAAGATATATGTAGACGCTGACAACCAGACGCTTGATGTTTCTTTTAAGACGATAACCACTAAGACGAATACAGCAGTTGAAGCAGCAAACAAGGCAGCGGAAAGTGCTGACAATGCTCTTTCTACTGCAAATTCTGCCGACGCAAAAGCACAGAGCGTTGTAAACAGAGCAAACTCTGGAGAATTTAAAGGAGATAAAGGTGACAAAGGAGCTAAAGGAGACCAAGGAGAACAGGGTCCGAGGGGGCTGCAAGGCCTTCAGGGCGAAAAAGGAGACCAAGGTATACCTGGTACGGATGGAAGAAACTCATATTTTCATATCAAGTATAGTTCAGTAGCAAATCCAACATCATCTGGGCAGATGACTGAAACGCCATCAACTTACATAGGAACATATACTGATGACGTTGAAGCTGACAGTACAGACCCTAAAAAATATACTTGGCAAAGGCTTGAAGGAGCACAGGGCAAAAAAGGAGATCAAGGTATACCTGGTACGAATGGCACGAACGGTAAGACCTCTTATTTGCATATAGCATATTCTAATAGTGCAAATGGTAAAACTGGATTCGATGTAAGTAATTCGACTGGGAAAATGTATATTGGTCAATATACTGATTTTGTTCAAAGTAATAGTACAGATCCGACTAAATATTCTTGGACTAAAATTAAAGGTGAAACTGGAGATAAAGGCGACAAAGGTGACAAAGGAGCAACCGGAGATAAAGGTGAAACAGGAAATGGAGTAAAGCAGATAACACCACAGTATTATCTGTCTACATCTAACACAACACAGAGTGGTGGCTCTTGGGGTAACACAAGACCTGCGTGGATTTCTGGAAGATATTACTGGACAAGGGATTATATATTGTGGACGGACGGTAGCGCAACCTATTCAACTCCACAGCTTGCTACAGACCTGAACAATCTTTATTCATCACTTAAGACAGTCACTGATACAGTATCTTCTCAAGGGACGCAGCTATCTACGGTTCAGGGGCAGATAAGCTCTAAGGTGTGGCAGCAGGATATAACTACGGCTGTAACATCATTGGAAATCGGCGGAAGAAACCTTGCACAGAATACAAATCAGGGAACTTCTGGTTGGAGTTGGACTATGCAAACAGGTGGCTATACAGCTGCAGAAATAACAGAATCAGGAGTGAAAACTTGTAAACTTACTAGAAACAATGTTGCTCAATCTGGGCGGTCAGTAATATCGTATAATAACATCGGTCGTTCTAAGTTGGAAACCAACACGACATATACGATATCTTTTGATGTAAGAGGAAATGTTGATGTAAATTCGTGGAGAGTTCAATTATTAAGAACTGACGGTACAGGTCAGTTGTGTGCTACATGGTTGTATAAAAACAACACGAGCAAGGCGAATGTGTGGTCTAAAATTATTTGTACAATAAAAACAGTAGCAACATTTCCTGAATCTACTGACCAACAGTTATATTTAAATGCTATGCCGTCAACACCTGGTACATGGTATCAATTTAAAAATTTAAAAATTGAAAAGGGCGACAAAGCGACGGATTGGTCGCCGGCACCGGAAGATGTAGATAGCTCTATAGCTTCCGTGGAGGGTAAGGTTACAACAATCAGTAATAAATATACAGACTTGAATCAGGCTTTATCATCTTTGACTGCAACGGTAAACAGTAACACGACAGCAATAAGTAAAAAAGCAGATGGTAGTACTGTTACCTCTTTACAGAGCAATATTACGGCTCTGCAGGCAGACCTTGGAGGATTTAAAACAACGGTAAGTGATACATATGCCACTAAAACAAGCTTAAATGATTATGCCACGACAACGGCTATGAACAGCGCAATCAACCAGTCGGCAAGCAGTGTAATAACGACAGTCTCTGCTAATTATGCAACAAAAAGTGATATTAACAGTCTTCAAATTGGAGGTGTAAACAGATTTGTTAAAGGAACTGTGACAAAAAATAAATATATAACCAGCACAGGAGCAATAATGAATGGCGGTAACTATTGGGATTTGACGGACTACATAGATGTGTCTAAGTGGACAAACTATGTAGCGAGTGGATGGACCAATCTGGGGAATGCACCAGCCACATGTTTTTTTGACAGCAATAAAAAGTTTATCAGTGGAGTAGCAGATAAATCTACTGGAGCGAGAGGTTCTCTGCCAGTTCCTTCTAATGCTGCATATATGCGTTTTAGCTTTGCACATGTAGATACAGACAAGCTAAAAATAGAAAAGGGCACTAAAGCTACAGATTATTCGCCAGCTCCGGAGGATGTAAATGCAAAGTTCAGCGATTATGCCACAACAGCAAGCTTAAGCGCGTATATAACCAAAACGGATACTGGAGCGCTAAAGAGCTGCATTGAGGCGATTGCAGACACCATAAATATTACAGCTAGAGGTGGATTGAATATATCTGGAAATAGATTCACGCTTAATAGTACTAATACAACCATTACAGCAGATGGAACGATTGAATGCAAGAATCTTATAAGCAGTAATGCTAAGATAACAGGAGGTTCTATTAATATAGAGACTGATACATCAACATATAGCGCGATTAAATTATCTTATGGAGATGCTTATTTGAAAGAATCACCATATTGTATAGAGATGTACAATCCAAATGTTAAAACACATAACAACATTGATGCACATGGTGTTAGCATTATTGGAAATGATAATGTGGTAATAAATGCTATTACAGATTTTGGCATAGATATCAGAAAGGGAGTTCTATATGTAGATTCAGAGGCTACGGTAAGATTGGACACAGATTGTAACAATATATCTATATATCATCCGTCATTAGCAAGACGATGCTATCCGGCAATGTATACAAACAACCCTGTTACATTTGATTGGGATGGAAGTGTATTAAGAATATATGTAGACAACACAATAGTGGCTTCATGGATATGGGGCGAGCAAAGATGGGAGTAATATAAATCCGCACAACGGTAGAAAGAAGGTAAAAATGACAATACAGAAAAATGTAACATTAAACGCATCTGTAACAGTACAGATAGATAACAATGAGACAGCAATTGTTAATATGTATGCAAACATACCACAGCAGGGACAGCCGACAATCAATAAGACAGTTGTTAATGTTAAAGGGTACATAGCAAATAAGAAAGCATGTGATGCGGACATTGCAACATTTGAAGCAGAAGTGTACAAAGCATTAGCAGGAGGACAGGAATAAATGAAGCAATTATGAGAGCACTCGGCAATAAGCTGGGTGCTTTTATAATGCAATAAAATTTAAAGTTGCACCAGTGCAACAGAAAGGATATTGACTTATGGAAAAATTAAAAGTAATTGTAACAGCGGTGTG
>OGME01001035.1_pt1 | contig 19564 bp, 19 predicted proteins | sample 1572981 | NCBI WGS metagenome assembly OGME01 (sample SAMEA2581902, study PRJEB24529) | metagenome | biome: Human gut stool | place: China | collected 2011
CTTTTCGGAAAAGTTCAGGAAGTATTTTCAATTCAGACATGAAAGGGGTGTGGGGCTTCCCCAACAATAAAATGAGCAGATCAGGCGCAAAGCTGAACTGCCCATTTTTCCGGTGTGTACGGACACCGGATGTGCTTGCTATTCTTTCAAATCTCATATTCGCAGATACAATGCGCTCCCGCTTTCGCAAAAGCAGGGGCGCATATTTTTTGAGAATTTCTCATTTCGATACCTGCGTTTTGAATTAAAAATGTCCGTTGTAAAGTGAGGGGCAACGAATCGCCAATACCCTCGTCTTCAAAATTTTCTTTTCGTCACTACCAAGTTTTTGAGAAAAAATGTCCGTTGTATTGTGAAAGGAGTGTTTCAATATGCCAGACCGCACACGACCCATCCGCAAAGAAATCTGCCTGAATGAGCAGGAATTGAGCGTAGTTCGCCACAAGATGAATCAACTTGGTACCCGCAATTTCGGCGCATACGCCCGGAAAATGCTGATTGACGGGTACATCATCAAGGTCGATTACACAGAGCAGAAAAAGTTAGCTGCCGCCGTCAGCCGCGTCGCCTCGAACATCAATCAGATTTGCCGCCGCATCAACAGCACTGGGCGCTGCTATGAAGACGATGTTGCTGAGCTGAAAGCACGGCAGGCCGAGATCTGGGAACTGTTGAAAGTGCGGCAAAAGGACGAGCTTTGACCACAACGGGATTTTCCATGTGTGGATTTTCCGTCACCGGTTTTCCGGACGGTGGACAAGCTGACGCTCCGGAGCGTTCCGCAACCGGATTTCAGGACGACGGTTTTTGTGCCGTTCATCGGGGCTGGATTTCATCCTCTAACTAATAAGAAATAAATCAAGATACAAAAAAATCATCCATCAATCAACACAAAAATGGATGGATTGATGGATGGGATAGGAGGTCAGATGAAAAATTTTTGCAAGCTCACGGCGCAGAGCCCAGCGGCGTCCTATGTGCCGCTTCCGAGGTTTCTTCTCCAAGACGAAACCCTGTGGGACATCAGCAACGATGCGAAGGTGCTCTACGCGCTGCTGCTGGACAGAGCCAGCATTTCCCGCCAGACCGGCTACGTCGAGCCGGACGGCACAATTCGGCTGTACTTCACCTTGGAGCAGGCGCAGACGAAGCTCCACCGCAGCCGCCAGAGCGCCACACGGATATTCCGAGAATTGGAGTACAGCGGCTTGATTGTTCGGCGCAAGCAGGGCTTGGGCAAGCCCGCGCTCATTACGCTGAACTACCCAGCGGATGCAAAGCTGATTCAGCCAAAAGAGAATGGCGCAATATCGCACGAATAAAGGTCGAAAACAAGGTGTTTTCTGCCCCACAAGCGCTGAGAAAACACAGGGGAATATCTTTTCCCATAATGCCTCAGAAAAGCGTGTCTATGCGCCTACAGAAGCGATAAAGGAGGAAACAAGTGAACGCAGAAAAAGCCAATATCCAGACTGGTGTTGATGCAGCCGAAATTCCGGAATACGTCTTTGAATCGCTGGCACGGAGTCTGCTTCCGGTAATTCAGAAGTACTACGAAAGCGAAGGTGGCAAAAAGGCATTTGCCGAATGGAAAGCAAAGAAGGAGATTTCAGACAGTGCATCTACATAAAGAAACCGGGAGGATTGCCCTGATCGGCAGTCCTCCCGGTTTCTTTATTACCAGTCTTCAACTTCTTCTATAAAAACAACAAATCCGAACCCATGACCAATCGGCAAAAGGTTCGGATTATATTGTTTTGGTGGACCTGAAGGGATTCGAACCCACGACCTTACGGATGCGAACCGTACGCTCTCCCAACTGAGCTACAGGCCCAAATAGCAATGCTGGTCTCCCAGCGCGGATTATCATAACACACTTTTTTGAATTTGTGAAGCCCCTTTTTCATTTTTCTGTTGATATTTTTTCTGAAATATAGTAGAATACCATTTGTTCAACAACTCCTCCGCATACAGCTGCGGAACCGGTCTTGCGCAATGGGTACCTGCGAACCATGTCAGGCGGGGAACCGAGCAGCATTAAGCGGGACCATCCATGTGCCGCAAGGACGCCGGTTCCGCAGCTGTATACGGGGGAGTATTTCTATTGTAAGGGAGGGCTGCGGATGTATCAGGCGCTTTACCGCAAGTGGCGTCCCAAAACATTTGCCGACGTGGTTGGTCAGGAGCACATCACCGAGACCTTGCAGCGCCAGGTGGCGGAGGGGCGGCTGTCGCACGCCTATCTTTTCACCGGCACGCGCGGCACGGGCAAGACGACCTGTGCCAAAATACTTGCGCGCGCGGTCAACTGCGAGCATCCGGAAAACGGCAACCCCTGCAACCGCTGCCCGAGCTGCCTTGGCATCGAGAGCGGGCGGCTGCTCGACGTGGTCGAGCTGGACGCGGCGTCGAACAACGGCGTGGACAGCGTGCGCGCGCTGCGCGACGAGGCCATCTATTCGCCCGCGCAGGTGAAAAAACGCGTGTATATCGTCGACGAAGTCCACATGCTTTCGACGCCCGCGTTCAACGCACTGCTCAAAATTTTGGAGGAGCCGCCCGAGCATCTGATGTTCATTCTGGCGACAACGGAGCTGCACAAGGTGCCCGCGACGATTTTGTCGCGCTGCCAACGCTTTTCATTCCGCCGCATCCAGCCGAAGGACATCGTGGGCAGGCTCAACTACATCGCGGGGCAGGAGAATATCGACTTAAAGGAGGACGGCGCGGCGCTGCTGGCCCGACTGTCGGACGGTGCGCTGCGAGACGCGCTGAGCCTTCTTGACCAGTGCGCGGCCGCGGGCGGCGCGATCGACGCGAACGCCGTGCTCGACGCGCTGGGTTTGGCCGGAAACGTGCAGACCGCACAGCTCATGTCGCTGATCCTGACGCGCGACGCGCGCGGGGCACTCGAGCTTCTCGGCAAGCTCTACGACGGCGGTAAGGATGTGGGCGCGGTGCTCAGCGAGCTCTCGACCCTCTCGCGCGAGCTGCTCATCAGCGCGACGGCGGGGGAGGGCGGCGAGAGCTTACTCAGCGGCGCTTATGACGCCGCAACGCTCCGAAACCTGCGCGCGCAGGGGACGAGCGCACGCTTCATCCAGCTCTGTACGGTCTTGCAGGAGACGGCGGCGCAGCTCCAGTTCAGCGTGAACCGCCGCACGGACGCAGAGCTCTGCATTCTGAAGCTCTGCGACGAAACGCTCTCCGGCGATCTGGCGGCGCTCGGCGCGCGCATCGCGCGGCTCGAAGAGCAGATCGCCGCGGGCGTGCAGTTCGCAGCGAAGCATCCCGTATCTGCACCGGCGAGCGCACCCACTCCCGCGACGGCGCAAAAACTCGCTCCCGCACCGCAAAAGGCCGCGGAAGCGCCCACAGAGAGCGCAAAGCCCGCCGAGGAAGCGCCGCTTCCGTGGGACGAGCTGCCGCTGCCCGACGACTATGACGCACCGCCGCCCTACGGCGAGCCGATCGCACCCGCACCGAAGGCCGCAGCGCCGAAGATAGCAGCAGCACCCGCGCCTGCGCAGGAAGCGCCGACGAGTGGAGACAGCGGGGATGATGAGATTTTCTACCAGCTCATGGAGAGCTACAAAAACCGCCTGACGCCCGACAAGCGCGCGTTCATCGGCATGGCGCAGGGGGATGTGAAGGATGACCTTCTCACCGTCTACTGCTCGACCGAGGTGCAGAAGTCCATGCTCGACCAGAAGGTCGTGACAGACGTTTTGAGCGAGGTCACGTCCCGCGCAGTTGGACGGGAGATCCGCGTCCGCTTCCTCGTGGGCGAGCGCCCGGGCGCGAAAAAGCGAGACAAGATGCAGGATCTCCTGCGCATGGGCAGTAAATTCGACAATTTTACAGTAAAATAAAAGGAGACAACAACGATGGCAAAGGGTTACAGCGCACGCCGCGGCTTTTCCAACGGCAGCGGCCAGATGCTCAAGCAGCAGCAGATGCAGCAGCAGATCATGAAGATGCAGGAGGACATGCAGAAGGCGCAGCAGGAGGTCGAGGAGAAGACCTTCTCGGCGAGCGTCGGCGGCGGTGTCGTCAGCGCCGAGGTCAACGGCAAGAAGGAAGTCACGAACATCACCATCAAGCCCGAGGCGGTCGACCCCGAGGATGTGGAGATGCTCCAAGACCTCATCATCTCCGCCGTGAACGAAGCGCTCCGCCAGGCCGAAGAGGCGATGGACGGGAAGATGAACGCGCTGACGAGCGGACTCGGCCTCAGCGGGTTTGGGTTCTGATTTTTCCTTTTCAAGCAAAAACAAAGCCCGCGTCGCGGGCGGGAGTTTTCCGCACTGTGCGGAAACGGGCAATAAAGGGGGTATTCTCTTTCCGAAGAGAATACCCCCTTTAAATCCCCCAGAGAAAGGCGAGGGGAGTCCCCCTCGACCCCCGACATTGCAGGTCTGGGGCTTGAAGAGCTGCTCGGCCTGCGGAATCAGGTGCGGTGTACATGGCTTCGCCATGAATCCCTGCGATTCGTTACCGACAGCAACCGCGCCTTACTATCGTGAGGCGCGAGTGACGATAGCACGGCGGCAGACTGCGTGCGGGATGCGGCTTTGCTGCGCTCGCCGCATTGATTAGCACTCTGGTAGACGGAAATTAGTTTGCACTTCTACAAGATGGGCAGAGCGGTAGCGGATGATAGAAGGAAATCAAATCGTATAGCAACGCTAAACGCGGCTCCGCCGCGCGCAGGCATTCCCATTCCGGAGGCATAGGAGTCATTCAAGTCCGAGACTGCCAATCTAATCCCTTTCTCTTGGGGGGTGTAAGGGGGGCCATTCTCTTTTGTGAAAGAGAATGGCCCCCTTTGCCCCGTGCAGCGCCGAAGGCGCTGCGATTTTGATCTTGTGCAAGAAAAATTGCAAACTTGTAAACCTTTATGAAATTTATAGGTTGACAATAGGCGGGCGTCATGTTATGATGGGCCCAGTTTTTTTGAGAAAAGGGAGGATCACCATGAAAAACATCAAAACAAGAGACCTGATCTACTGCGCGCTGTTCGCCGCGCTGACGGCTATCGGCGCGTTCCTGCACTTCCAGCTTTTCCAGGCGACGATCACGCTGCAATTCTTCTTCACGGCGATGGCAGGATTGCTTTTGGGCGCGAAGCTCGGTGCGCTGTCGCAGCTTCTCTACGTGGTACTCGGCCTTGTCGGCGTGCCTATTTTCGCAGCTGGCGGCGGCTTTGGCTATATCTTCAACCCCACGTTCGGCTTCCTGCTGGGCCTGATCCCCACGGCGTGGGTCATCGGCAAGATCGCCGAAAAGGACCGCTCTGTGCCGCGTCTTCTGCTCGCGTGCTTTGCAGGCCTTGCGGTGCTGTACCTCGTGGGTCTTCCCTATATCGCGTTGATCGTCAACGTCTACAAGGGCGGCAACGTGAGCGGGATGACGCTCGCCACGGCCTACATGCTGCCCTATCTTCCCGGCGACTGCCTCAAGATCGTCGTGAGTGTGATCCTCGCGCCTCGCATCCTGAAGGCCATGGAGCGCAATTCATAAAAAATTCATCAAAATGTTGCATTTGCAACTTCTATAAAGCCGGTAAAGTGTGGTAGACTAACGCCAGTGAAAGGCAAGCAAAACAATTCACATTTCAAGATAAACTTTATGGAGGTAGCAATTATGAAAAAGTGGCTTTGCAAGGTTTGCGGTTATATCTATGAAGGCCCCGAGGCTCCTGCGGAGTGCCCCGTGTGCCACGCCAAGAGCAATATGTTCGAAGAGGTCAAGGGTGAGCTCAAGCTCGCTGCCGAGCACGAGTTCGGCGTTTACGGCAAGACCGTGAAGAACAACCCCGACATCTCCGAAGAGGACAAGAAGTATATCTTTGACCAGCTGATGGCCAACTTCAACGGCGAGTGCAGCGAAGTCGGCATGTACCTCTGCATGGCGCGCGTTGCGCACCGCGAGGGCTATCCCGAGATCGGCCTGTATTGGGAGAAGGCCGCCTATGAAGAGGCGGAGCACGCCGCGAAGTTTGCCGAGATGCTCGGCTCCGACCTCGAGCCCAACATGAAGGCAAGCACGAAGGACAACCTCAAGTGGCGCGTCGACTGCGAGTTCGGCGCCACGAGCGGCAAGTTTGACCTCGCCCTGTGCGCGAAGAAGAACGGCCTCGACGCCATCCACGACACCGTGCACGAGATGGCACGCGACGAAGCCCGCCACGGCCGCGCCCTCAAGGGTCTGCTGGAGCGCTACTTCAAGTAAGCCGAAACCCCTTACAAATCAAGCGATTTTCGAGAGGAAGCTGAGAAATCAGCTTCCTCTTTTTTGCGTTCCGCGGGAAGTGTGGTGTGCAACTCTATGTGCAAAATATTTTTTCGGGGATGGCACAGAACCGGCAGATGTGCAACTGCGAAAAGTGCAACCTTGCCGGTAGGATACACCTTTAAGTTGCTCACGAAACAAGATGCGAAGCAGCAGAGGCAAAAATGAACAGCAGGAATGTTCTCATTCCTGCTGTTTTACGGTTTGCCGTGCCAGATCTCAGTGAAGGTGCGGCACTCATTCAGCCAGTCGAGATAGGTCTGCTCACGCATCCGGGCACCCAGCAGTACGAGGTAATCGCCCCGCGCACTGCCGGTCAGAGAAGCAGGATCGACATCATGGTAGGAGTTTTGGAACTGCTCATTGAGCAGCGCGAGCTTTTCGCTGCGCTTTTTGATCTGACTGGAGAGAAGCGAAAGATAGTTCTCAGAAGAAAGCCACTGCGAGAAATAGGAGCGCAGCTTAAATACATCTTTCGGCGTTGGATCGAGCGGCGGGTCCTGAATGAGCCATTGGAGGAAATCCTCACGCCCGGCATCGGTGATCTCGTAGAGCTTTTTCTCAAGCTTTTCACCCTGAATGACCGTCCGATAGCGGATCAGCCCCTCTTCGGTCAGGCGCTTGAGCTCAGGGTAGATCTGACTGTGCTTGGCGCTCCAGAAGCTGCCAAGTCCATCACTAAAAGCTTTAGAGATATCGTATCCAGTGACACTTGACTGCATCAAAAGACCGAGAATGGCATATTTTAACGTTCGCATAGGAAGGCTCCTTTTGACAATTATCAAAAATAGCATAGCACATTTTTTTCAAAATGTCCCGCACTATTTTGTCTGTTTGACCAGTATATCATGTTTTGATTGACATGTAAATATTGACATGTTAGACTTGCGGTATCAACACTTGATAACGGAGGGCAAGCATGAGTTCTGAAAACATTTTGTTCACACCACTTTCCATTGGCAAAGTAAGCATTAAAAACCGTTTTGCCATGGCACCAATGGGACCGCTCGGCCTCGGCGATGAGCAGGGAGGCTTTAACCAGCGTGGTATCGACTACTATACGGCGCGCGCCCGCGGCGGCACCGGCCTCATTATCACGGGCGTTACCTTTGTGGATAACACGATCGAAGAGCACGGCATGCCGAACTGCCCGAATTCCACGTATAACCCTGTGCAGTTTGTGCGCACTTCTCGCGAGATGACCGAGCGCGTGCATGCCTATAATGCGCGTATCTTTTTACAGATGTCCGGTGGTTTCGGCCGCGTGACGATTCCGACGAATCTCGGTGAGTTTCCGCCGGTCGCGCCGTCGCCCATCCAGCACCGCTGGCTGGATAAAACCTGCCGTGCGCTGACGGTGGATGAGATCCACGAGCTTGTGCGCGATTTCGGCGAGGGTGCTTACAATGCAAAGCGTGCCGGCTTCGACGGTGTGCAGATTCACGCAGTACATGAGGGCTACCTTATCGACCAGTTCGCAATTTCGCTGTTCAACCAGCGCACAGACGAGTATGGCGGCAGCCTTGAAAACCGTCTGCGCTTTGCACGCGAAATCGTCGAGGAGATCAAGCGCCGCTGCGGGCAGGACTTCCCCGTGATGCTGCGCTACAGCCCTAAGAGCTTTATCAAGGCCCTGCGTGAAGGGGCGCTGCCCAGCGAAGAATTTGAAGAAAAGGGCAGAGACCTGCCCGAGGGTGTGGAAGCGGCAAAGCTGCTCGTTTCCTACGGCTATGATGCGCTCGATGTCGACGTCGGCTCTTACGATGCCTGGTGGTGGAGTCATCCGCCTATGTACCAGAAAAAGGGCCTCTATATGCCCTATGCTAAGCTTGTGAAGGAAAATGTAAATGTGCCTGTGCTTTGCGCTGGCCGCATGGATGATCCTGATATGGCGGAAGGCGCTGTTATGGACGGCGTGTGCGATATCATCAGTCTTGGCCGCCCACTGCTGGCGGACCCCGATTACGTGAACAAGCTCCGCCGCGGCGAACGTAAGTGCATCCGGCCCTGTATCTCCTGCCAGGAGGGCTGCATGGGCCGCATTCAGGAGTATTCCATGGTCAACTGCGCGGTGAACCCGCAGGCGGCACGCGAGCGCGTAACGGCATACAATCCCGTACTGAAGGCGAAGCATGTGCTCGTGATCGGAGGCGGCGTGGCGGGCTGTGAAGCTGCGCGTGTGCTGGCTGAGCGCGGCCACAAGCCGGAAATCATGGAACGCAGCGACCATCTGGGCGGCAATTTGCTCGCCGCGGGCGCGCCATCGTTCAAAGAGGATGATATTGCCCTCGTTCGCTGGTATGAAAACGAAATGCAGCGGTTGAGTGTGCCGGTGCACTTCAATGCGCCGGTCGACCCGGCGTCTAAGCTCTACGACGAGTACGACGCAGTGATCGTTGCCACCGGTGCAACGCCGAAGAAGTTCCCGCTGGGCGAAAACGCCCCCGTTTACACGGCGACAGACGCGCTGCTCGGAAAGACGCCCATTGGTGAGCGTGTGACGGTCGTCGGCGGCGGTCTGGTCGGCTGCGAGACGGCACTCTGGCTGGCACAGGAGGGCAAGCACGTCACCATCGTGGAGGCGCTTGACCGCCTGATGGCCGTCAACAAGCCGCTCTGCCACGCCAACAGTGAAATGCTCGAACGTCTGCTGCCGTTCCACGGTGTGGAAACTCTTGTCTCGTCCAGCGTGCAGAAGTATGAGAACGGCAAGCTTCTTGTCAAGACCCCGCAGGGCGAACAGCAGCTCGACTGCGACACGGTTATCCTCTCCGTCGGCTTCCGCGAGGATCGCGGGGTGTTCGATGCCTGGGAGAACAGTGCAAAAGAGATTTATCTGCTCGGTGACGCGAAAAAGGTTGCAAACATTATGTATGCTGTGTGGGATGCCTTTGAGGTGGCGAACCACATTTGAGAACGTAGAAAGACAGTAAAAAAGCAAGGCTCTCACGAGCCTTGCTTTTTTATTATGGACTTGTTGCTTCCTTACTTGACCTGAGCGGCTCTGTACAGGAAGGTGACGATCTGGGCGCGGGTGCAGGCGGCGTCGGGGGAGAACGTCGTGGCGCTCGTGCCGGTGGTCACGCCCTTTTCGACCGCCCAGTCGACGGCGGGCGCGTAGTAGGCATTCTCGGGGACGTCGACAAAGGTCTGCGCGCTCTTCTTGACGAACGTACCGCTTACTTCGACCTTGCCGTCAGGCATGGTGAAGCTGTACTTGCCGTTGCCGAGATCGGTGAGGGCAAGCGTGCTGCCGTTGGCGTCGGTCGCGGTCAGGGAGCCGAGCTCGTAACCGTCAGCGGGCTTTGCGGTGATTGTCACATTGGTGCCCTTGGACGCAGTCGCGGGGCTCACGGTGATGGTACCGTTCTCGGTCTTGCCAACGGTGATGGTGGAACCGGTGGAAGAGGAGGGACGGCTGGGAGCCACATAGGTCTGCGTGCCGGAGAGAACGAACGTGCTGAAATGCGTGATGTCGAACACAGCGCAGTTGTTTTCGTCGATAGTGAAGTGCTTCGCGCCGCGCTCATAGTGGTCGAGATAATACTCGGTGCGGTAGCCGTCGGACTTGTGCGCGATCTGCTTGGGGGTGAAGCCCTCAGGCAGAGGAAGCTTGACGGTAATGCTGCCGTTGAGCATGTCGTTGGAGACATCCTGGGCTTCGCCTTTCTTTTCACCGTTGACGTAAACGGTGGCAGTCGGATCAGCTTCAAAGGTCAGGGTAGCGTTGTTGGTATTGCTCAGGTCAGAAGCAACGGCCTTGACAGCGACATTGACTACAATGGTGACGGTATCGCTTTCATCGAGCTCGGAAGCCTTAACACCAGCATCAGCAATCAACTTGTCCTGCGCATCGTCGGTCAGAGCATTAGCAACGTTTTCGACAGAGGCCTTGTCAATAACAGCTTTGACATCATCTTTGTCCTTGACGGTGTCAGCAACATCCGCAGCGACATTGTCAGACACGATGATGGTGGTGTCATCGGGGGTGCCTTCAACCACCATATAGGTGTAACCAGTCTTGTTAGAAGCGGCGGTGTGGAAACCATCAGCAACATAAGTAGTGGTGTCAGAGGTGAAGTAACCGCCGGTGACAGTGGTTTTGCAAGAAGCATTATCACCATCAATTTTTTCGGCAATGTTCAGAGACTCTTTACCCGCCGCGCTATTGAAGTTGCCATCAGTGATATTCAGCGCATAGCCGTTTACAAAGGCGTTGGGTGTGGAGCCATTCATGCTATGACCAACATAAATGGCATTTCCGTGCTCACTGGTAAAAGTGCCGCCATTGATATTGACTTCAATTGTACCGCTATAATTGTAAGTGCTGGAAATGACAAGAGCCACGCCAACTTCCTCTGCGCCGTTATTGTTCGCGTCGGGGGAGAGCTCAAAATCGGAGCGATTGCCAGAAATGGAACCGCCGTTGATGTTGACGGTACCTCGCTTCACAAAAATGCCTTCAGAACCGGAAATTTCAGCACCTTCGGCAATGTTGACAGTGGCAAGGCCCATTACGGTAACGCCAAGATTGTCGTCACCGACACCAATGATTTTAGCGGTCGGTTTGATGTCAACAATGTTGCTGCTCATAGTCATTTGCTCCATGGATTCAGCACCGTTGCCGAGATTGCCCATAACCCAGATGCCAGAGGATGTTGCTTTAATAGTGCCGGCGACTTCGACCTTGCTGAAGCCGTAAGTACCCTTAGACGTTTCGAGATTAGTACCGCCCTCGATAATGAGTGGGAAGTTGCCAGACACTTCAACATTTTTGCCAATAGAATATTTGGTGGTCTCGTTGGCACTATTTCCGCCTAAGACCCAAACCTGGTTTGCAACAAGTTTGCCTACGTTACTGGCAGAACTGGTAAGAGCCAAGCCGGAACCATTCTTAATTACGAGGGTTGTAGCGTTGAGTGTTTTAGCATTTAAGTCAAGAACGATATCCTGATTATCGAGGGTGAAGTCCTCAGCCGTATCGGCCGGCAGCGTGACAGTATCGCCAGCACCAGCGGCAACAATAGCGTCTGCGAGCGTAGCATATTCGATATTGCCGATAGCGGCAACGTTGCTGGACTTTGCGGAGACAATGTAGTTATTGCCTGATGCAGTTGCCTCATAACCGGACGGGCAGAAGTTTGTGCCTGCACCCTCGGCTTTGTTATCTGCGGGATTGAAGTGAGAGAAAGTACCGCCAGTGATTGTAACTTTGGCAGTGCCAGCTTTGTAATCTGCGTCATAGCAGTTGATAGTTACCCCATAAGAATCCTGCACACCATTTGTGTTCAGTTGCTTGATGGAGAATTTGCCGCCATTGATAATCAGAGTTCCGGGATGAACATAAACGGCCGTGACGTTACCGACAAAAGTGCCGTTTTCGATGGTGCACTTACTGGTTTCATCCTGAAGGTCGATAGCGTAGCAGTCATTTTCCTTAGCATCCAGAGTGCCGTCGCCAGTGATAGTCAAATCGCCGCCTTTACGAACGGAGATTAAAGACCAGTTATTGTTCTCTTCGTCGTTAGGCTGCTCCCAAAGATCCTTAGTGTTATAGAGCTTCTTACCGTTCATATCGAGAGTGAGTTGCTTCGTAACCTAGATCAATGTCGCTTAACAACTTAACGGTTGCACCGTCTTCGGCGGCGTCAATTGCGCCCTGTAAAGGCTGATACGTTTTGCCGCCGACTTTAGCGACATCTTCACCATCCGCTGCCAACACGGCGGTGGGCAGTAGGCTCAGCACCATTGTCAGAGCCAACAGAACGGATAAAAATTTAGCCTTCATGGTTTCCTCCTATAATTATAGATTTGAACTTGGGAATTTGCTGTGCGCGGGGATGTGTTTTCGTTGTTTTTTTTCATCTCTCACTCTCCTCGTTTGCATCGGCGTCCACAGGACACACCTGTTTTCCTTATCATAGTATGTTCGTATGCGGAAAACAAGAGACGTTTGAAAAAATTGCAAAGAAAACGTAAAAGTTTTGCTTAGAATCCAAAAAGAGCGCATCGCGCTGCATGCGCGCGCATAGAGATAACGGACGAAGGGGGATGGAGATATGAAAAAGGTATGGCCCGCAGTGCTTTGCTTACTTTTTTTGTGCTCCTGCGGCAAGGAGATCGACCGCGCGGAAGAGGTGCAGGAGCAGTACAAAAATTTGGCGTCCTACGAAACGGACGTGCGCGTCAGTGTGCCGCGCGAGGACGAGACGCTTGTCTATGCCCTGCACCTGAGCACGCAGGGCGACGCCGTGCGCGCGACCGTCAGCGAGCCGGAGGAGCTCACGGGCGTCGGCGCGGTGCTTGAGGGCGACAAGCTGACGCTGACGTTCGACGATCTGGTGCTGGACGTGGGCACGCTTTCGCCGCGCGTGAGTGCGCTCAACTGCGTACCGCTTGTGCTGCAAAATTTCCCGAAGGTGTATCTCGATAGCTCGGGCGCGGAGACGATCGGAGACGTCGACGCGCTGCGTGCCGATTTTTCGCTGACGCTCAGCGGCGAAACGCTCGCCTGCTCGCTCTGGCTCGACGCCTCCGGCGCGCCGGTGTACGCCGAGATCGCGGAAAATGACAAAATTATTGCCGCGGCGGAGTTTACGAATTTTATTTTTGGTGATATACTATCGCCGGACGCAGCGCAATAGCGCACGTCGAAACTGAAAGCAAAAGGGTGGAAGCGTCTATGGAAAGCACGCTCAAGAGGACCTGGGCGGAGATCGACCTTGACCATCTGACCCATAATTTCGAGGTCATCCGCCGCCGCGTCGGCGATAAGGTGAAGCTGCTCGGCGTCGTCAAGGCAGACGGCTATGGCCACGGCGCGGTGGAAATCGCCAAGCGGCTCGAGCAGCTCGGCGCGGGATACCTCGCCGTGTCGAACATCGACGAATGCGAGGAGCTGCGCGACAGCGGCGTGACGCTGCCGATCTTAATGTTGGGCTTCACGCCCGCGGATCAGACGGCGCGCATTTTGCAGCTGCACATGACGCAGGCGGTGCAGAGCTACGACATCGCAAAGGAATTTTCCGACCGCGCCATCGCGCTGGGCAGGAAGATGACCGTGCACGTCAAGCTCGACACCGGCATGGGCCGCCTCGGCTTTTCGTGCGACGAGGCGCACTTTGACGCGAGCCTGCGCGACATTCTGCGTGTGCTCGAACTGCCGGGACTCGACATCGAGGGAGTGTTCACGCACTTCAGCGTGTCGGACGAGGACACGACGGAGAGCGTCGCCTTTACGAAATTGCAGCATGAGCGCTTCGCGCGCATGATCGAAAAGGTGGAAACGCAAAGCGGCTTCCGCTTCCAGCTCCACCACTGCTGCAATGCCGGCGGCATTGCAAGCTACCCCGAATGGGCGTGGGATATGGTGCGCTGCGGCATCATCCTCTACGGCTCGGGCGACTTGGCCGAAAAGATGGGCATGCAGCCCGTCATGTCGCTCAAAACGCGCGTGGCGACGATCAAGGACTTCGCCGCGGGCGAGCCCATCAGCTATGGGCGCACATACTTTACGCAGCGGCCCAGCCGCATCGCGGTCCTGCCCATCGGCTACGCCGACGGCCTGCACCGCGCGCTCTCGAATCAGATCGAGGTGCTCACGCCCTACGGCAGGGCGAAGCAGGTCGGGCGCATCTGCATGGATATGTGCATGATCGACGTGACCGACCTCCCGCAGGTGAAGTCCGGCGACGAGGTCGAGATCTTCGGCGAGCACATCCTCTGCGCGGACGATGCTGCGCTCTGCGATACCATCCCCTATGAGCTGATGTGCGCAGTCAGCAAGCGTGTGCCGCGCGTTTACCGCTTGAACGGCGTGTCCGTCGACAAGAATTTGCAGCCGCTTTAAGAAAAGCACGCGGCATCTGTCCTCAGCATACGATGGACTGGGGGCAGAAAGACGGGGAAAGTTGCGAGTCCCCGTATAAATTCCGCCCCCGCGTGGGAGAATGACAGTGGCCCCTGAAAGGGTACTTCTTCCGCTCGGAGTGTGAATAGCTAAGTGGATATCAATGTGAAACGCGGCGATATTTATTACGCCGATCTCTCGCCCGTGGTCGGAAGCGAACAGGGCGGCGTGCGTCCGGTGCTCATCGTGCAGAACGACACCGGTAACCGCTACAGCCCCACGGTGATCGCGGCGGCCATCACCTCGCAGACGAACAAGGCGAAGCTGCCGACGCATATCGCGCTCTCCGCGCCGGACTACGGCCTGCCGCGCGACAGCGTGGTGCTGCTCGAGCAGATCCGCACGCTCGACAAGCGGCGCCTGCGCGAGCGCATGGGGCGCGTGGACGGCGAGCTGATGGAGCGCATCGACGCAGCCATCGCCGTGAGCTTCGGCCTGCAAAACACACAGTTGGTCTAACCCCTCCGGCGCGTACGGAAAGAGTGCGCGCCGGGGAGAAAATGAGGAATACAGCATGAAAAAGAGAAACAACGCCTTTGCCCGTCTGGTGGGACTGCTTCTGGTGAGCGCGACGGTGCTGACGCTGACTGTCGCCGCGACCGGCGGCGCGGGCACGAGCAGCGACCCGCTCGTGACGCTGAGCTACTTAAACGAAAAATTCCTGCCGCAGATCCTTTCCGAGGTGGACAAGAAGACCACCTCTCGCGAACAGACGCTCTCGAGTAAGCTCACCGAGCAGGTGAAGAGCGAGACGCAGGCCTTCGAGCAGAAGTACAGCGCGTCAAGCGGAAACGCCTCCGGCGGCACGGCGGCGAGTTTTACGGTCGTGACGCTGAATCAAGGGCAGATCCTGTACATGGGTGTCGGCTGCGAGGCGATGCTGCGCACCGGCAGCGGCGTGTGCGTGGCGGCGAGCACCCCGGGCCTCATCGACGAGACGTCGGGCGCGGCGCTTGCGGGCGGCCTCGGTTTGCAGAAGAATCACCTTTACATGGCGACGGTCGACAGCCGCGGCGTGCAGGCGGGCGCGAACAGCACAAAGCTGCTCGTACGCGGCAATTACAGCGTGCAGTAAAATCCCTACATAAAGAAAAGAGCTTGTGCATAAGATGGCACAGGCTCTTTATTTTGTGCCGACAGGAGGGGAGAGCGGTGGGGGACTGGAAAGCATTGCCGCGCGGCTCGTTTTTCCGCTCGGCGCGGCTCGACTGCGCGCTCTCGCTGTTATCCGGCGCGATGGTGCGCGAGGAGAAGCGCGGGAAGCTGCTGGCGCTGCCGTACAGCGAGAGCGCGCCGTTCCCGCTGGCGGAGCTCTTCTGCCTTGCCCGCATCGGGACGGTCGGCGGGAGAAAGTGTGTGATCTACCGCGTGGATGAGAAAAATTCGCCCATCCTGTGAAAAAATGCAAATTATGTCTACCATCCCGAAAGAAAGTATGCTATACTCTCTCTGACTAAGATGAGAAAAGAGGTTCTGCACGATGAAATGTCCCTATTGCGGATACAAAGAGAGCAAGGTCATTGATTCCCGCCCTGCCGAAGAGGGCAGCAGCATCCGCCGCCGGCGCGAGTGCCTCTCGTGTGCCAAGCGCTTCACCACCTATGAGACGGTGGAGAGCCTGCCGATGGTCGTCATCAAAAAGGACGGCAGCCGCCAGAGCTTTGACAAGCGCAAGGTCTTGAACGGCATGATCCGCGCGTGCGAAAAGCGCCCCGTTCCCTTTGAGGTGCTCGAGCAGAAGGCGGACGAGATCGAGCAGACGCTGCAGAACTCTCTCGAGCGCGAGGTCAGCACCGAGTACATCGGCGAGCTCGTTATGGACAAGCTGCGCGCCGTGGACGAGGTGGCCTATGTGCGCTTTGCCTCGGTCTACCGCCAGTTCAAGGACATCGACACGTTTATGAAGGAACTCAACAAGCTGCTCGAGGGCAAGTGAGCTATAAAATGTTCTGAATCGAAATTTCCTGCATTTCCGACAGCACCAAAAGCTGGGACTGAAGCTCCGCGACACACGCGCGAAATTCGCCCTCGTCCTGCTCGAAGGCGAAGCTGTCCGCGCGGGCAAGCAGGGATTCGACCTCGTTGAGCTCGTCGTGCTGCAAAATGATGTGGAAATACGTCGCGTGCGCGTCCCAGCTTTCGTGAAGCGCGGAGAGATCATCGCGCACGCTGTCCCAGTTCTCCGCCTGCGCGGTGTTCTGCAATTTGTCGAGCTCCGCGCACCAGTCTGTGACAAGACCGTCGGCGACGGCGGCATTTGCGAGCGCCGCGCCAAAGAGCGCGAGCAGCAGGCAGAACGGGATCCAGAAAAATCGCTTCATTTGGCACTGTCCTTTCCGATGCACAGAATTTTGCCCGCGCCGTCGAGCGAGAGCAGAAAAATCTCCGACGGGGCGTGGTAGCCCTGCGCGCGCACGGTTTTGTCGAGCCACGCGGCATCCAGACCCGCGAGCGAAAGGTTTTCGCCCATCACCCGCCCGTCGTTGATGAAGATGTGCGGGAGGAAGGTGTCGTCCTTGACGGGCTTTCCCAGCTGCTTCGGCGTTGCGGGCTGCTCGTCGGGATAGAGGAGGACAGAGAGCTGCCCGTCCGTTTCAAGCACGGCGTATTTGACGCTTGTGAGGTCCGTCACGCCCTGAGAGCGGAGTTCCTCGATGAGCTCGTCGAGCGTGAAGCGGTTGTGGCGCATTGCGTCCTGCTGCACCTTGCCATCTAAAATGAGCGCCGTCGGGCTGCCGCAGATCAGCCGCCGCAGGCGGATGGAGCGCACGCTCCCCCACGAGAGCAGCATCGAGAGCAGCAAGAGCGTCACGATCGGGATGACGCCGTTTAAAAGCGGGATGCCGAAATCCTGCATCGGCACGGCGGCAAGGTCCGAAATGAGCAGCGTGAGCACGAGCTCGATGGGCTCGAGCTCGCCGATCTGCCGCTTGCCGAGAAGGCGCAGCCCGACCATGATGAGAAAATAGAGCACGATCGTGCGGATAAAAGCAGTAGCCATAGTCATCCTCCCTTTTTGGGAGTTTGCCCCGCGGAGGGGCGAAATAACCGCTTTCATCCGGAGAAGTCCGGTTTGAAATATATTAAAAAAACGCAGAAGTGAAAGGAGCTATGGAGTTTCTCCATCATAAGCGCCAGCGCCCGCCTTTGGCGGGACGACGAGGTGGGAAGAGGATCGAAATTTCGGCGGATGCTTCCCCGTGCCCGTGGGCGCGCACACAGCCGGCAAACATGCGGGCGACCGCAGAACAAAGGGGCTGTGACCACGGGAAAAGCGACAAATGACTGCGCATTTGTCCTTTTGAAGAAGCGGCTTTGCGCCGTAAAAGGGTATTTTTGCCCATTTTTCAAAAATCATCAAAAGGAGAATGTTATCATATGTGCGGAATCGTTGGATTCATTGGTCAGGAACAGGCGGCCCCCATCCTGCTGGACGGGCTCGCGCATCTGGAATACCGCGGGTATGACTCCGCGGGCGTGGCCGTCATCTCGGCGCAGGGAAAGCTGCAGGTCGAAAAAGCGGTGGGCCGGCTCAAGGTCCTCAGCGAACAGATCCACGGCGGCGCGGACCTCGAGGGCTGCATCGGCCTTGGTCACACCCGCTGGGCGACGCACGGCGCGCCGAACATCATCAACTCTCACCCCCACGTGAGCGAAAACGGCAAGTTCGCCGTCATCCACAACGGCATCATCGAAAACTACGTCGAGATCAAGGAATTTCTGATCGGTCAGGGCATCCGGTTCAAGTCCGAGACCGATACTGAGGTCGTGGCGCAGCTGCTGGAATTCTACTACAACGAGTGTCACGACTTTTTAGAGGCCGTGGGCCGCGTGCTGCGCCGCATCGAGGGTGCCTACGCCCTCGGTATGCTCTGCGCCGACTGCCCGGACCGCATCATCGCCGCGCGCAAGGACGCGCCGCTGCTGCTCGGCTACGGCAAGGGCTGCAACTTCCTCGCCTCCGACGTGACGGCCATCATCAAGCACACGCGCGACGTCGCCTACATGGAAGACGGCGAGGTCGCCGTGCTGACGCGCGAGGGCATCGAGGTCTACGACGCGCTGGAGCAGAAGGTCGAAAAGAAGCACTTTACCATCGACTGGGAGGTCTCCGCCGCGGAAAAGGGCGGCTACCAGCACTTCATGCTCAAGGAGATCATGGAGCAGCCCGAGGCGCTGCGCCGCGCGATCTCCCCGCGCATCAAGGACGGCAGGGTCATCTTCGACGATCTCAAGCTCCCCGTTGAGAAGATGCGTGAATTTACCCGCATTTTTATTGTGGCCTGCGGCTCTTCGTACCATGTCGGCATGATCGGCAAGTACAATCTTGAGCATCTGCTGCGCCGCAATGTCGAGGTCGTGCTCGCGTCCGAATTCCGCTACAGCGACCCCATCGTGGACGATAAGTCGCTCGTCATTGTCATCTCCCAGTCGGGCGAAACGCTCGATACCATGGCCGCGCTGCGCGAGGCGAAAAAGCGCGGCGGCTACATCCTCTCCATCGTCAACGTGGTCGGCTCGTCCATCGCGCGTGAGTCGGATGACGTGCTCTACACCTGGGCGGGCCCCGAGATCGCCGTTGCGACGACAAAGGCCTATTCTACGCAGCTCGCAGTGCTCGACATGATCGGCCTTGCGTTTGGCGAGGCGCTCGGCACGGTGAAAAAGGAGGAGTACGACGAGGCGGTCGCAGAGCTTCAGAAGCTGCCGGAGAAGATGGAGCAGTTCCTCGCGAGCGAGAGCTGCGAGGCCATCCCCAAGTACGCTTCCCAGTATTTCAACCACAATTCTGTCTTCTTCATCGGCCGCAACCTCGACTATGCGCTCGGACTCGAGGGCTCGCTCAAGCTCAAGGAGATCAGCTACATCCACTCCGAGGCCTACGCCTCCGGCGAGCTCAAGCACGGCACGATCTCGCTCATCGAGGACGGCACGCTCGTTATCGCGCTCGGCACCTACGCCCCGCTTTTCGACAAGGCCATGAGCAACGTGGTCGAGGTCAAGGCCCGCGGCGCGGACGTTCTCGCGCTTGCGACCGAGAGCCATCGCGGCGAGATGGCGAAGACCGTCGAAAATGTTATCACGATCCCCGATACGGCGCAGATGCTGTTGCCGTCGCTCGGTGTCGTGCCGCTGCAGCTGCTGGCGTATTATATCGCGCTCCAGCGCGGGTGTGATATTGATAAGCCTCGCAATCTTGCGAAATCTGTCACTGTTGAATAAAAAGGGAGCACCCGAAAGGGTGCTTCTTTTTTGCGCCCGCAGGGCGCACTCTATTATCCCCCACACCGTGTGGGGGACGCGGGAAAGGGGGATATTCTCTTTCTCGAAAGAGAATATCCCCCTTACACCCCCAAGAGA
>OGME01001045.1_pt1 | contig 19406 bp, 14 predicted proteins | sample 1572981 | NCBI WGS metagenome assembly OGME01 (sample SAMEA2581902, study PRJEB24529) | metagenome | biome: Human gut stool | place: China | collected 2011
TGCTGTTGCGGTAGAAGATGCGGGCAAAGCTCTTGGCAATGACCACCGAGATGCCGGCGGTCTTGATGCACAGCGGTGCGTGCTCACGGGAGGAGCCGCAGCCAAAGTTCCAGCCGCCCACCATGATGTCGCCGTCCTTCACCTTCTTGACGAAGTCCTTGTCGATGTCCTCCATGCAGTGGCTGGCCAGCTCTTTGGCATCCTGCGTGTTCAGGTGGCGGGCCGGGATGATGACATCGGTATCCACGTTGTCCGGGTATTTGAAAACAGAACCTTTTGCGTTCATTGTTGTGCTCCTTTCCGATCAGACCGTGCGGGGGTCGGTGATGCAGCCGGTCAGTGCGCTGGCGGCGGCGGTGGCGGGAGAAGCAAGGTAGACCTCGCTCTTCACATGGCCCATGCGGCCCACAAAGTTGCGGTTTGTGGTGGAAACGCAACGCTCGCCTTCGGCCAGAATGCCCATGTAGCCGCCAAGGCAGGGGCCGCAGGTGGGGGTGGACACGATGCAGCCTGCATCAATAAAGGCAGTGGTCCAGCCGCGCAGGATGCATTCCTTGTAAACGGCCATGGTGGCGGGGATGATGATGCCGCGCACGCCCTTGGCAATGTGCTTGCCCTTGAGCACGTTGTAGGCGGCTTCCATGTCCTCCAGACGGCCGTTGGTGCAGCTGCCGATCACAACCTGATCGATCTTGATGTCCTTGCCCTCGCTGGCAAGGTGGGTGTTCTCGGGCAGGTGGGGGTAGCTGACGGTGGGTTCCAGCTTGTCCAGATCAATCTCAATGGTCTTTTCGTACTCGGCATCCGGGTCGGCCTCAAAGAACACCGGCTCACGCTGGCTGCGGCCCTTGAGGTAGCTGCGGGTCACATCGTCCACAGGGAAGATGCCGTTCTTGGCACCGGCTTCGATGGCCATGTTGCAGATGCACAGGCGGTCGTCCATCGTCAGGCTGGCAACGCCCGGGCCGGTGAACTCCATGGATTTGTACAGTGCACCGTCCACACCGATCATGCCGATGATGTGAAGGATCAGGTCCTTGCCGGAGACGCGGGGGCCGAACTTGCCCTTGAGCACGAACTTGATGGCAGAGGGCACCTTGAACCATGCCATGCCGGTGGCCATACCTGCGGCCATGTCGGTGGAGCCGACGCCGGTGGAGAAGGCACCCAGTGCACCATAGGTGCAGGTGTGGCTGTCCGCACCGATCACGCAGTCGCCTGCGGTCACGATGCCTTTTTCCGGCAGCAGAGCGTGCTCAATGCCCATCTGGCCCACATCGTAGAAGTTGAGGATATCGTATTTGTTGGCGAACTCGCGGCACTGCTTGGACTGGGTGGCGCTCTTGATGTCCTTGTTGGGCACAAAGTGGTCCAGCACGATGGCGATGTGCTCTTTGTCGAACACGCTGTCGAAACCGGCGCGCTCAAACTCGTTGATGGCGACGGGGGTGGTGATGTCGTTGCCCAGCACGATGTCCAGCTTTGCGTTGATGAGCTGGCCTGCCTTGACCTCGGCAAGCCCGGCATGTGCGGCAAGGATCTTCTGCGTCAGGGTCATTCCCATGGTGGTACTCTCCTTTTAAAAAAGCCTTTTTATTTATTATTGATCGCGCTCACCAGTGCCTTGACACCGGCCACGATGATATCCGTGTCAGTACCGGCACCCCAGGTGACGGTGCCGTCGCCCCAGGTCAGGCCCACATAGGAGGCGGCACGGGAGGTGGAGCCCTCGTCTAGGCTGTGCTCGGAGTAGTTCTCCAGATGGAACTCCATGCCGGTGGCGCTCTGGATGGCGTTGGCCACGGCGTCCAGACGGCCGTTGCCCACCGAGGTGACCACCTTGCGCTGGCCGTTCAGGTCCAGCGTGACCGTGGCGGTGATGCCGTTGACCTGAGCAAAGTGTGCCTCGATGACATTGAGGGGCTTGCGGCGGTTGAGGAAGGTGTCCTCGAAGATGTGCAGCACCTCGGTGGCGCTCAGCTCCTTGTGGCTGTGGTCGGACACGCTCTTGACCTTGTAGCCCAGAGCTTCGCGCATCTTGGGGGGCAGGTTGTAGCCGTAGTTCTGTTCCAGCACAAAGCCGATGCCGCCCTTGCCGCTCTGGCTGTTGATGCGGATGACGTCGGCGTCGTAGGTGCGGCCGATGTCGTGGGGGTCCACCGGGATATAGGGGCAGGTCCAGCGGTGCTCGTTGTGCTCCTTGCGGTAGGCCATGCCCTTGGCAATGGCGTCCTGGTGGCTGCCGGAGAAGGCGGCGAACACCAGCTGCCCGGCGTAGGGGCTGCGCTGGTAGATGGGCATCCGGGTCACACGCTCGTAGGTGGCGCAGATGCCGGGCATATCCGAAAAGTCCAGCTTGGGGTCCACCCCGTGACTGTACAGGTTCATGGCCAGGGTGACGGCATCCACGTTGCCGGTGCGCTCACCGTTGCCGAACAGGCAGCACTCCACACGCTGGGCACCGGCCAGCACCGCCAGCTCGGCGCAGGCCACGCCGGTGCCGCGGTCGTTGTGGGGGTGGGTGGAGATGATGACGCTGTCACGGTACTTCAGGTGCTTGTCACAGTACTCGATCTGGTTGGCATACACATGGGGCATGCTCATTTCCACGGTGACCGGCAGGTTGATGATCATCGGGCGGTCCGGGGTGGGCTGCATAATGTCCAGCACGGCGTTGCACACATCCACGGCGTAGTCCACTTCGGTGCCGGTGAAGCTCTCCGGGCTGTACTCGAACAGGAAGTTGCCCTCGTACTCCTCGCTGAGCTGCTTGACCAGCTTGGCACCGTCGGTGGCGATCTTCTTGATCTCTTCCCTGCTCTTGTGGAACACCTGCTCACGCTGGGCCACCGAGGTGGAGTTGTAGAAGTGGATCACCGCACGGGGCGCACCCTTGACGGCCTCGAAGGTGCGGCGGATGATGTGATCGCGGCACTGGGTCAGCACCTGCACGGTGACGTCCTCCGGGATCATGTTCTTTTCGATCAGGGTGCGCAGGAACTCGTACTCGGTCTCGCTGGCAGCAGGGAAGCCCACCTCGATCTCCTTGAAGCCGATCTTCACCAGCATCTGGAAGAACTCCAGCTTTTCTGCAAGGCTCATGGGCACGATCAGCGCCTGGTTGCCGTCCCGCAGGTCCACACTGCACCAGGCGGGAGCCTTTTCAATGTGATCCTTCTTGACCCAGCTGTCATAGCCGGCGGGTACCGGGTAGTACCCCGGTGCGTATTTGGTGGCGTCCATCATCGTTTTGTCCTCCTGATGCTTCTTACACTTTTTTGTACAAGAAAAGGCTCCCGTCTTTCAAGGCGAAAACCTTGAGAGACGAGAGCCTGTAAGTTTTATCACAGGGCACCCGTGGTACCACTCTCTTTGCTGCACCTTTTGTGGATGCAGCCACTTTGCACGATCGGCCCTTTGCGGCGAATCGCTGCCCTTGTAACGGTGGGCGTCCGTCAGAACCTACTGCATCGTTCAGCTCTGCCGCTCAGGGGCCAGTACCCGAAACCCTCTGTACCGCCTTGCACCACCCGGCGGCTCTCTGCACGCAGAAGAAAATCGTTTTATCCCCGTCAACGCATTTGCACTTTGTGGAAAGTGGGTCCATTTTATCACGGCTGCCAGAAACTGTCAAGAAGTTTCCTTCACAACGAAGATGAAATGCTTTCACGACATGGGCTGCAAACTGTGCCGGAATTGAAAAGCCCCGGAGCCCCGGCCCATTGTTAAAAAACTGCGAAGTTTTTGGAAACATGGCCTCAAACCGCTGTCTCCCGGTGCCGGGATGTGCTATACTACAACCAACATCCGGGTTCTGCTGCGTCGGCAGGCCCCCATTCTGATAAGGAGGAATTCCCATGAAAGAGGTCAAGCCTTCCAAAAAGCCGTTGGCTATTTATTACGCCATCGTGCTGCTGGTGCTGCTGGTGCTCAACCTTGTTTTTGTGCCCTGGCTCACAGAGCGTCAGGTCCAGGAGGTGGACTATGGCACCTTTATGTCCATGACTGAAGAAAAGGACATCGGCAAGGTGGACATCCAGTCCAACCAGATCGTGTTCACCGATAAAGAAGAAAAGCAGATCTACAAGACCGGCCTGATGAACGACCCGGGCCTGACCCAGCGTCTCTACGATGCCGGGGCCCAGTTCTCCAGCGAGATCGTGGAGCAGGGCTCTCCGGTGTTGAGCTTTTTGATCTGGTTTGCCCTGCCCATCCTGCTGTTCAGCTTTATCGGCAACCAGATGAACAAAAAGCTCATGGAAAAGGCAGGCGGCGGCCCCGGTGCCATGATGTTTGGCGGCGCAGGCAAGTCCAACGCCAAGGTCTATGTGCAGTCCACCCACGGCATCCGCTTTGCAGATGTGGCCGGAGAGGACGAGGCCAAGGAGAACCTGCAGGAGATCGTCAACTACCTCCATGACCCCAAGCAGTACGAGGAGATCGGTGCCTCCATGCCCAAGGGCATCCTGCTGGTGGGCCCTCCGGGCACCGGCAAGACCATGCTGGCCAAGGCTGTGGCAGGTGAGTCCAACGTGCCCTTCTTTTCCATCTCCGGCTCCGAGTTTGTAGAGATGTTCGTGGGCATGGGTGCCTCCAAGGTCCGGGACCTGTTCAAGCAGGCCAAGGAAAAGGCCCCCTGCATCGTGTTCATCGACGAGATCGACGCCATTGGCCAGAAGCGCAACAGCGGCAATCTGGGGGGTAACGACGAGCGTGAGCAGACCCTGAACCAGCTGCTGACGGAAATGGACGGCTTTGAGGGCAACACGGGGGTCATCATCCTGGCAGCCACCAACCGCCCGGATTCCCTGGACCCGGCTCTGACCCGCCCCGGCCGCTTTGACCGCCGGGTGCCGGTGGAGCTGCCGGACCTGAAGGGCCGCGAAGAGATCCTGAAGGTCCACGCCAAAAAGGTAAAGATCGCCCCGGGGGTGGACTTTAACACCGTGGCTCGTATGGCCTCCGGTGCCTCCGGTGCCGAGCTGGCCAACATCGTCAACGAGGCCGCTCTGCGGGCCGTGCGGGCCGGGCGCAAGAGCGTGACCCAGGCAGACCTGGAGGAGAGCATCGAGGTGGTCATTGCAGGCTACCAGAAAAAGAACTCCATCCTGACGGATCAGGAAAAGTGCATCGTGGCCTACCACGAGATCGGCCACGCCCTGGTGGCAGCCAAGCAGTCCCACTCGGCTCCGGTGCAAAAGATCACCATCATCCCCCGGACCTCCGGTGCCCTGGGCTACACCATGCAGGTGGACGAGGGCAACCACTACCTGATGAACCAGACGGAGCTGGAAAACAAGATCGCCACCTTTACCGGAGGCCGTGCCGCCGAGGAGCTGGTGTTCCACTCTGTTACCACCGGAGCCTCCAACGACATCGAGCAGGCCACCAAGCTGGCCCGGGCCATGATCACCCGGTACGGCATGAGCCAGGACTTTGACATGGTGGCCCTGGAAACGGTGAACAACCAGTACCTGGGTGGGGACACCTCCCTGGCCTGCTCTGCCCAGACCCAGCGGGAGATCGACCAGAAGGTGGTGGAGCTGGTAAAGGCCCAGCACGCCAAGGCTCTGCAGATCCTTACCGAGAACCGGGACAAGCTGGACCAGCTGGCCAAGTTCCTCTACGAAAAGGAGACCATCACCGGGGAGGAGTTTATGGCCATCCTGAACGGAGAAGAAAAAACTGAATAATTTTTTGCATTCCCTGCAATAATCCAGCCGCCGCATCCGTTTACAAGACAGATACGGCGGTTCTGGTTCAGAGCCCCGCCGCAAAAAACCATGGTTGATAGAACATAAAAACACAGCCGGATCCCGGCTGCAAAAACAGGAGGATTTTCTTATGAAACTGCTGAATCATAAAGTTGCCCGTACCCTGGCTGCCGCTGCGGTGGCTGCCTGTGCCGTTGCCATGCTCAGCGTAGGCGCATTTGCTGCCGACGTGGCCATTGGTGAAAAGGACCCCACCTACGGCGGCTACGGTGCCCCGGCAGGCCCTGCCATCCAGGGCAACATCATGCTCATCAGTGCCGACGGTGATGTGGCCATTGGCGAAAAGGACCCCACCTACGGCGGCTATGGCGCACCGGAAGGCCCTGCCATCCAGGGCAACATCATGCTCATTGGTGCCGACGGTGCTGAGAGCGACACCCTGAAGCTGAACTACAGCGTCAAGGGCCTGTTTGGCCGCCAGGTGCTGTACACTGCCCGGCAGAACGGCACGGTGCTGACCCTGGATGTGCCTGCCAGCGTGGCTACCTTCCGCTGCACCATGGAGGACCTGACCACCATGATGAACAACGGCATCAACACCCTGGTGTTCAAGACCGAAAAGACCTCTACCACCCTGAACCTGAGCCTGCTGATGGAGGGCTATGATGCCGATGCCAAGGTCAAACTGCACCAGTGCGGCAGCACCGTCCGCCTCAGCGTCAATGGCCGGGGCCGCCGGGATCTGCTGATCGGCCGCTGAGCCCCAGCTCCCTGCATTCCATAAGCATCCAAAAGCTCCCACTGCTACCGCTGCAGTGGGAGTTTTTCTGTTAAGTTTTTGAAAATTTGCCCGGCAGAGGGTGCAACCTTTGCCGGGTTGTGCTATAGTTAAAGTGGATAAAATTACATGGTTGCAAAGGAGAAAACGCCATGGAGCATTTTGTGGAGTTTCAGGACGTCTGCAAATATTACCAGACCGGAAGTGTGAAGATCGCTGCCGCCGACCACATGAACTTTTATGTGGACAAGGGGGAGTTCTGCATCATCGTAGGCCCCTCCGGTGCCGGCAAGACCACCCTGCTGAACATCCTGGGCGGTATGGACAGCTGCGATGAGGGCCATGTCTGGCTGGACGGCCGGGATGTGAGCCGCTTTTCGGAAAAGGCTCTTACCACCTACCGCCGGTACGACGTGGGCTTTGTGTTCCAGTTCTACAACCTGGTGCAGAACCTGACGGCGTTGGAAAACGTGGAGCTGGCCAGCGAGATCTGCCGCGATCCGCTGGACCCGGCCCAGACCCTGACCAGTGTGGGCCTGGGGGAGCGGCTGAACAACTTCCCGGCGCAGCTGTCCGGCGGCGAGCAGCAGCGGGTGTCCATTGCCCGGGCCCTGGCCAAAAACCCCAAGCTCCTGCTGTGCGACGAGCCCACCGGTGCCCTGGACTACAAGACCGGCAAACAGGTGCTGGGGCTTTTGCAGGAGACCTGCCGCAAGACCGGACGCACCGTCATCGTGATCACCCATAACACGGCCCTGACCGCCATGGCCGACCGTGTCATTCAGGTACGCAGTGGGCAGATCGTGTCCAACAAGGTCAACGAGCACCCGGTGCCAGTGGAAGAAATTGAGTGGTGAGTGCAGTGCAAAAAAGTTATCGCAAAAATATCCTTCGGGAGATGAAGGGCAACGCCAGCCGCATGGTCTCGCTGTTTGGCATCGTGGCCCTGGGGGTCATGATGCTGACAGGCCTCATGAGCATTGCCCCCAGTATGCGGAGCGCAGCCCAAAAATATTATGTGCAGCAAAATGTGTTTGACCTCCGGGTGCTGTCCACCCTGGGCCTTTCAGACCAGGACATTGCCGCCATTGCCGCCACCCCCGGGGTGGAGGCTGTGATGCCGGTAAAGACCCTGGACCTGGAGGCCAACTGGCAGGGCCAGGAGGAGCGCATGGTGGTGCAGCTGCAGGCCCTGCAGCAGGACCCGGCAGCGGACACCGACGCCAACATGAACTGTCTGGTGCTGCGCTCCGGCCGGATGCCCCAGGCCGCCGACGAGTGCGTGGTCCATGTAATGGGCTACCAGGCCGAGATCGCTGAGGGCACCGTGCTGACCCTTCCGGAAGATACAGAGGGGACAAAACACAAGGAATATACGGTGGTGGGGTTGGTGCAGGACCCTCAGCACATCTCCACCGACAAAGAGAGCAGCACCGTGGGCAACGGTCAGCTGAACTACATCGCCTATGTGCTGGACGGGGAATTGACGGCGGATTACTACACTGCCTGTTATATCAAGGCAGAAAATGCCGGTCAGTACGATAATTATTCCCAGGAGTACCAGGAGGCGGTGGACCGGGTGGCGGACCGTCTGGAGCAGATCAGCACCGCCCAGTGTGTGCAGCGCCGGGAACAGCTCATGGACACCGCCAACCAGAAGCTGGCCGAGGCCCGTCAGACCTACGACGACCAGAAGGCCGAAGCCCTGCGGCAGTTTGCCCAAGCAGAGCAGCAGCTGGACGATGCCCAGCAGAAGCTGGACCAGGCCAAGGCCCAGCTGGACGCCGGAGAGGCCCAGCTGGCCCAGCAGAAAAAGAACCTGCCCGACACCATGCAGAACGGTGCCGACCAGCTGGTGGACGGCGAGGAACAGGTGCTGGAGTTTGAGGAACAATTGCAGCAGATCCAGCTGCTGGTGAACCTGAAAAAGGTGGCAGACCCTCTGCTGACCTACGCCCAGGCAGCCCTGAACAACGCCCAGAAGGCTCTGGACGATGCAGAGCCTGCCGACGAGGAATACATCGAGCTGCGGGACGCCCTGGCCAAGGCCCAGGCTGCCTACGACAACATCAACGGCCAGCTCCAGGGCTACCAGGCCCAGCTGGATGAGGGCAAAAAGCAGATGTACGCCCAGGGGCTCATCTCCTCCCCCAACCTGGACAACGACCAGCTGGTGGTGGAGGCCAAGGCCGCTCTGCGGCGGCTGAAGCTGCAGCTGCTGGAAGGCCAGCTACAGCTTACCACCGGCACCGCCACTGCCTACAGCCAGTTTGAGGCGGCCCGGGCCCAGTTGGACGCCGGGTGGCAGGAGTATGAGGAGGGCGTGCAGCGGCTGGCAGACTCCCGTGCCCAGTACGAGACCCAAAAGGCCGATGCCCAGCAAAAGCTGGACGAGGGCCTGCAGCAGCTCACCGACGCTGAGGAGCAGGTGAGCAAGATCAAAAAGGGCGAGTGGTATGTGCTGGACCGCAACAGCACCCTGAGCTTTGTGACCTTTGAGCAGTACGCCGACCGGATGGCTGCCATTGCCCGGGTGTTCCCGGTGTTCTTCTTCCTGGTGGCGGCCCTGGTGGCTACCACCACCATGACCCGTATGGTGGACGAGAACCGCCTCCAGATGGGCACCCTGAAGGCCCTGGGCTACTCCAACGCCAGCATTGCAGGCAAGTACCTGTTCTATGCCCTTACTGCCAGCGTGCTGGGCAGCATGGCCGGCATGGTGGTGGGCTTTTTGGTGTTCCCCAGCATTATCTGGTACGCCTATCAGCTGATCTTCAGCCTGCCCACCTTCACCCTGCGGTTCTACCCGGGCATGGCAGCCGCCAGCATGGCCATCAGTGCCGCCGTCATCGGCCTGGCTACCTGGAGTGCCTGCCGCTCCAGCCTGAAGGAAAAAAGTGCAGCACTGCTGCTGCCCCGGGCTCCCGTGGCAGGCAAGCGCATCTTCCTGGAGTACATCACCCCGCTGTGGAAGCGTATGAGCTTCTCTCAAAAGACCACCGCCCGGAACCTGTTCCGGTATAAGAAGCGGTTCTTTATGACGGTGCTGGGTGTGGCAGGCTGTACGGCCCTGCTGCTCATCGGCTTCGGCCTCCAGGACTCCCTGCTGCCCATCGTCACCAAGCAGTCCACAGAGCTGTCCCACAACGACCTGACCGTCACCCTCAGTGACCCTGCCGCCTTTACGGTGGAAAAGGGTCTGACCGATGCCCTGGAGGGGGGCCAGGTGGAGAACTGGGCGGCGGTGTACAGCAAGTCTGTGACCATCTACAATGCCGACGGAGAAAGTGCCGGCGTCAGCGTGGTGGGTGCCCAGACCGACAGCCAGCTGAGCCGCTATGTGACCTTCCGCACCCGACAGGGCCACAAGGCCATCCCCTTTGAAAAGGACAGCGTGGTGCTGACAGAAAAGACCGCCCTGAACCTGGGTGTGGAGCCGGGAGACTCCATCTGGGTGGAGAACCCTGACGGAGAACGGGTGGAGATGACTCTGACCGGCGTGACGGAGAACTATATGTTCACCCGGCTGTATGTGTCCAATGCCCAGCTGCAGACCCTGCTGGGCACCCAGGACATCCCCTGGAACACGGTGTACGCCCAGACCCGCTGCGACAGTGCCGCCGACCGCAACACCATGCGGGAGACCCTGCTGGCCTGCAACTATGTGACCGGAGCCTCCTTTACAGAGGATGCCACCTCCATGTTCGACAACCTCATCGTGAGCCTGAACTCGGTGGTGGTGCTGATCATCGTGTGTGCTGCGGCCCTGGCGGCGGTGGTTCTGTACAACCTGATCAGCGTGAACCTGGCCGAGCGCAAAAAGGAGCTGGCCACCATCAAGGTGCTGGGCTTCTATGATAAGGAAGTGTACCGCTACATCTTCCGGGAGATCGACCTGCTGGCTCTCATGGGCTCTTGCGTGGGCCTGCTGCTGGGCATCCCCCTGCATCAGTTCATCATCCGCACGGTGGAAATGGACCAGCTGATGTTCATCCGGACCATTGCCCCCCACAGCTATCTGCTGAGCGTGGCACTGACCATGATCTTTACCCTAGTCGTCTGCTTCGTCATGCGCCGCCATGTGAAGAAGATCAGCATGGTGGAGAGCATGAAGGCACCGGAATAAGAAACGTCAGGGTTCATAAAAGATTCACGGATGCACAACACTTTTGCCGAAATTCTCTGGTAAGATAGAATCACCGGAAGGGAACGCCGCAAATCCCTTCTCCGGGACAACATGATTCCTCCTTTTCCAAACCAAATACCGTAAAAAAGCACCGCGCAACGGGTCCACTTCCCGTTGCGCGGTGCTTTTTGCGTCCCGGAACAACAGGAAATATGCTGCTGCACCAATGTTGTGCAGCAGCATGTTCGGGTCTGTGTCAGGAGGCCGGCAAAAACTGCAAGGTGACCGCCTCAGCGGCAAGGGCGTCGGCCTGCTCCCGGGTCAGCTTTTTGCACCCGACCATCCGGTTGAGCACCACCTGCATCCGCTTGACGGCCAGGTCCGGGCTGCTGTTTGGCGAGTAGGCCGATGGAGCATTGGGCAGGCCCGCCAGCATCACGGCTTCGGCGTCGGTGAGCTGCAGCGGCGTTTTACCAAAGTAGCCCTGCGCGGCTTCGCCGATGCCGTAGTGCCCGCTGCCGAAATAGATGGTGTTGACGTACATTTCAAAGATCTGTTCCTTGTTGTACTGCTTCTCAATGGCGAGGGCGGCGAACATCTCCGCCGCCTTGCGGGCCAGATGCTTTTCCTGCGTGAACAGGGTGTTCTTGGCCAGCTGCTGGGTGATGGTGCTGCCGCCCTCGGCAAAGCTGCCGGTGCGCAGGTCGGTCACCAGTGCCCGGGCAATGGCCACCGGGTCCACACCCTTGTGGTGGGTGAAGCGGGAATCCTCCGCCGAGATCACGGCGTTGATGTAGGTCTGGGGCAGCTGGGCATAGGGAACGAACCCTTCGCGGGACGAAATGCTGCTGTACAGGGTATCAATGGGGGTGACCTGGATGGCGCTCTCATAGAGTTTGTGGCCTGTGACGGCAAAGTACCCGCCCGCTGCCACGAGGACCAGCAGGGCAAGCAGCAGCACCGTGAGCAGCAGCTGCCGGAGAAAACGAAAAACGGTATGCATGGTGTGCTCCTTTCCGGGCGGTGGCCCGAATGACTGTATCATAAACGATTTTGGCCGGTTTGACAAGGGACATTCCGGTTTTATTATAAGGTGCAGATTTTGCCGTTTTGTGACCAGAGCATGAATTTGTGCCGGTGTACGCCGTCGGACGGGCCGGGAAATCAAACAAAGTAATACGCTTGACCGGAATGCACAAGGCACGGCACCGTGCAGCGGCCGTTCATCGTGCACAAAATGCAAAATTGAAAAAAATGGAATTAACCTATTGACAAACTGGGTATTACGGGATATAATGCGAACAACAAATCCACAAACCTTGTGGGGAATTGAAATGGAGATTCCCGGGTTTGTAGAGGAGTGGGAAAAAGACGGAAAGGAGGGCACGAAGATGAAACTGATCTGGAACGAGCTGCTGCATGCAAACTTCCGCTGTGGGCGAATGCGTGGGGAACGGGCAGAAGAATTCACCGTGACCTGTACGATGCCCTCCTGTGCACGAATGTGTACGCCGATGGAGCGTTGAACAGAAGCAAACGGAAATGATCTGCCCGGTACGCTGGAACTTGAGTGCGTATCGGGTGTTTTTGTATCAGGAAATTATACTAAAAGTTTAATGATAGAGGTATACTACAATGTCTAACTATAAATTTGAGACCCTTCAGCTGCACGTTGGCCAGGAGCAGGCCGATCCCGCGACCGATTCCCGCGCAGTGCCCATTTACCAGACCACTTCCTATGTGTTCCGCAACAGCCAGCACGCTGCGGACCGCTTCGGTCTGGCAGACGCCGGCAACATCTACGGCCGTCTGACCAACTCCACCCAGGATGTGTTCGAGAAGCGCATTGCCGCTCTGGAAGGCGGCGTGGCTGCTCTGGCGACTGCTTCCGGTGCAGCTGCCATCACCTACACCATCGAGGCACTGGCTCAGGCCGGCGACCACATCGTGGCTCAGAAGACCATCTACGGCGGCAGCTACAACCTGCTGGAGCACACCCTGACCCAGTTCGGTGTCACCACTACCTTTGTCAATGCACACGATCTGGCTGAGGTGGAGAATGCCATCCAGCTCAACACCAAGGCCGTCTATCTGGAAACTCTGGGCAACCCCAACAGCGATATCCCCGATATCGATGCCATTGCAGCCATCGCGCACAAGCACGGCCTGCCGCTGGTCATTGATAACACCTTCGGCACCCCGTACCTGATCCGTCCCATCGAGCATGGCGCTGACATCGTCGTCCACTCCGCTACCAAGTTCATCGGCGGCCACGGCACCACGCTGGGCGGCATCATCGTGGACAGCGGCAAGTTCGACTGGAAGGCAAGCGGTAAGTTCGGCAACATTGCTGACCCCAACCCCAGCTATCACGGCGTTTCCTTTGCCGATGCAGCAGGCCCCGCAGCTTTTGTCACCTACATCCGTGCGATCCTGCTGCGTGATACCGGTGCCACCATTTCGCCGTTCAACGCCTTCCTGCTGCTGCAGGGTACCGAGACCCTGAGCCTGCGCATCGAGCGCCATGTGGAGAACACCAAGAAGGTAGTCGAGTTTCTGGCAAACCACCCGCAGGTGGAGAAGGTCAACCACCCCTCCCTGCCGGATCACCCGGATCACGCCCTGTACGAGAAGTACTTTCCCAATGGCGGTGCATCCATCTTTACCTTCAACATCAAGGGCGGCCGCGAGGAAGCATTCAAGTTCATCGATAACCTGAAGATCTTCTCCCTGCTGGCAAACGTTGCTGATGTGAAGAGTCTGGTCATCCACCCGGCTTCCACCACCCACAGCCAGCTGAATGACGAAGAGCTGGCCGAGCAGCAGATCTATCAGAACACCATCCGCCTGTCCATCGGCACTGAGCACATCGACGATATCATTGCTGATCTGGAAGCAGGTTTCGCAGCCGTCCGCGGCGAGTAAATCTTATCCCCTTAGAACCTCCGACAGAATGTGTATGCCTTGTTTTTTCTCCTGATCTCTTCCAAAAATTCCTTATATCCTAAACACAGCAAAAGGGTCCCGGAATTTTCTCCGGGACCCTCTTGCTGTTTGCGGCAAAATGCCGTCAGCCTTTCACGCCGCCCAAAGCAACACCGCGGACGATGAACTTGGAAAGCAGCAGGTACACGATGATGACGGGCAGAATGGCGATGGCCACCATCATGTAAACCTTGCCCATATCAAACTTGAGGAAGTCTGCACTGCGCAGCTGTGCGATCAGGATGGGCAGGGTCTTTTTGTCGGCGCTGTCCAGCACCAGAGCGGGAATGAAGTAGTTGTTCCAGCTGGCCACGAAGGAGAAAATGGCCTGCACTGCCAGAGCGGGCTTCATAATGGGCAGCACAATCTTGTTGAAGGTGTAGAACTCGCCTGCACCGTCGATGCGGGCAGCCTCTACGATCTCCATGGGAAGGGAAGCGTCCAGATACTGCTTCATGAAGAAGAACACGGTGGGCGCTGCAATGCTGGGCAGGATCAGCGGGATAAAGCTGTTCTTCAGGCCCATCTTGGTGATGAGCTGCAAAAAGCCCAGAGCGGACACCTGCGTGGGCATGGTCATGATCAGCAGGATAATGGCGAACGCGGCCTTTTTGAATTTGAAGTTATAGGCGTAGATGCCGTAGGCCGTCAGGGCCGAGAAGTACACGCTGAACGCCGCCGAGCAGGCGGAGACGATCAGGCTGTTGCGGATGCCGGTGATGACAGGGATGTTAGCATCGGCCAGCACGTTCTGGAAGTTGGTGATGAGCGATTTGCCCGGCAGCATCGAGAAGCCTTTCTGGATCTCGAAGTGGGTGCGGGTGGAGTTGATCACCAGCACATAGAAGAAGAACAGGCACAAAAAGCTGATGAGCACCAGCACCAGATAACACCATGCGCGGCGTGCAGCCAGTGTTGCTTTTTCCGATTGATTTCTAGGAGTGTGTGCCATAATCATTTCCCTCCTTTTACTGCCTTTTTGGCGGCGTTCAGTTCTTTGCGCTGGGCGCGGGTCAGGCCGTCATCCTCCTTGGTAAGGGAGAAGTAGACCACAACGCACAGCACTGCGCACACGAGGAACAGCACCACGGATACAGCACCGGCCATGCCGTAGTTCTTGCTGAACAGGTGGTTGTTCAGGTACATGATCATGGTGGTGGAGGTGCGGTCCGGGCCGCCCTTGCCGTTGGTTAAAATCTGCGGCACATCGAACATCTGCAGGCCGCCGATCATGGAGGTGATCATGACGTAAACAAGGATGGGACGGATCAGCGGAATGGTGATCTTCCAGAACATCTGGTTCGGGGTGCAGCCGTCCAGTTCAGCCGCTTCGTACAGGGTGGGATCCACGCCCATGATGGCCGCCATCAGCATGATGGTGGTGTTGCCGAACCACATCAGGAAGTTCATCAGGCCGATCAGCCCGCGGTTGCCCCACACGGTGTTCAAAAAGCTGATGGGTGCATCGATCCAGCCCATGCTCTGCAGCACGGCGTTCACCGGGCCGTTGTCCGAGAACAGCGCGAAGAACAGCATTGCAAAGGCGGAGGCCATGATCAGGTTGGGCATGTAGATGACCGTCTTGAAGAAGGTCTGGCCCTTCAACTTCAGGCGCAGATCGGTGAACCATGCTGCCAGCAACAGGGAAATGGCGATCTGCGGGATAAAGCCGATGATCCACAGGATCAGCGTGTTGCCAAAGTACTTGGGCAGATCGGTTGCGAACAGGGTAATGTAGTTTTTCAGGCCCACAAAGTTCGGGCCAATGATCTTCAGGCCGCTGCGGTAATATTCAAAAAAGCTGTAGTAAATGGTGGATGCCAGAGGGATCAGCTGGAATACCGCGAAGATGATGAAGAACGGCGCAATGAAGATGTAGCCCCATTTCGCGTAGCTGATCGACCCTTTCTTTTTCTTTTCTCCCATAAGGATCGCCTCCTGATAAATTTGCGGAAAGAACAGGGGCGGGCGGGAACAGCGTCCGGCCCGCCCCTGCGTATTCACTTTTCCGTTTTAGGGTCGGCTGCTATTATGCGGGCCACACCACGTCGGTCAGCTCAGGATACTTCTCCTTGATAGCGGTCTCGAAGTTTGCCTTTGCGGTATCTTCGTCCACGTTGCCGGTAAAGTAATCCTTGAATGCATTCTGGAAGCTCTCATTCAGGCCCTGATCGTACGGACCGGCGTTGGACATATCGATCTTGGCTGCAGCCTCTGCAAACAGAGCGATGTGGTTCTGGCCGCCCAGGAAAGCGGAGCTGTAATCGCTGTTTGCGATCTCGTTCATAGCCTTCTCGTTGTTGGTGTAGTCCTGCGTATCCATGGTGATCTGCTTCATGATGGCTTCATCGCAGGTCAGCTTCAGCATAACGTCCTTGATGGTCTCAAGGTTGTCGCTGCCGGCTGCGCCGCAGATCCAGGTGCCGCCCCAGTAGTAGGGCTGAGGGCCTTCGCACACAGCGTAATCGCCGTAGATACCGTTGCCAACTTCTTCCTTGCCGCCTTCAGCGACAGGAGTCTCCAGCGAGTTGCCCAGCAGGGTGAAGTTGATGCCCCAGGTGGAGTAGAAGAAGCCGAACACCTTACCGGTGGGACCCTGATCGGCTGCCCACTGGCTGTCCCACAGACTGGACTTGTTGTTATAGCCCTTATCGGTGTACTCCTTGGTCTGATCGACCCACTTCATAATGTTCTCATCAACGGTAACGGTAGTGCCGGTGACCCACGGAGCTGCCACGTTGTTGGAGAAGGTGCGGTATGCATCATCAAAGCCGGACAGCATCTTGTAGCCCTTGGCGGCTGCCTGTGCAGCTACATCATTGAACTTATCCCAGTCGGACAGGTAGGTCTGCACTTCGGCGGGATCATCAGTGCCCAGAACATCCTTGGCAATGCTGCGGCGGTATGCAAACAGACCGGGAGTTGCCTGCCAGGTGGTGCCGCGCTGGCTGCCGTCCACACTAACGATGTCCTTGGTGTACTGGTACTGGCCAGCCAGATCGTCATCGGTCAGGCCGATGTCCGCCTTGACATCCAGAACGTAATCGGAATCCACATACTTCAGAGCATAGTCAGCCTCGATCAGGAAGATGTCGATCTTGTCGTCATCAGCAGCGCTGTCCTGACTCAGCAGGGCTTCGTCCAGCTTGTTCTGATAGTTGTTGTTCTCGTTGGCATTGATGGTCCACTTCACAACGGTGCCATCCTTCAGGGTAGTGGTGGACTTGTCGGCTGCGATCTCGGAAACTTCCGGATAGTAGTCGTTGAAGCGGCTCTGGAACTCATCATTCCAGCACCAGATGTTCAGCACCTTGCCCTGTGCTGCGGGAGCAGCGGAAGCAGCAGAGGAAGCCGGAGCAGAAGAAGCGGTGCTGGTGGAAGAAGAACCACCACAGGCAGCCAGAGCTGCACCAATGGTCACGGCACCGGAAGCGAGCAGGAAATTACGGCGAGAGATCTTTTTCATAAGGGTAAGCCTCCTTCATGGTTTTCCATTATTTGCAAAAACTTTCTTCATAAAAGGTTCCGTAGCAAGAGCCTTTGGAGACATATTAAAGAATGCTGACCGACCCGCCGTCCAGCAATTTGCCGGAAACGCGGATCTGTTCGGGCAGGGTCACTCTTGGATGCTCGATCAGCTCAATGAGCTTGTCGGCAGCCGTGCGGCCCAGCGCGGCGGTGTTCTGCTGGTAAGTCACCAGCTGAGGCTTGACCACCCGGGAAAGGTAGATGCCGTCGTAGCCCATCACCGAGATGTCCTCGGGGATCGAAAGCCCTTTTTCGCTGATGGCGTTGTAGCCGCCCAGCGCGGAGAAATCGTCCGGGAAGATGATGCAGGTGGGCGGCTGCGGAAGCTCCAGCAGCGCTTTGGTCTCGGCGGCACAGCGGTCAGCATCATGGTAGATGCCCTCCCGCACATAAGCTTCCGGGATCTTCAGGCCAAGCTCTTCGCAGGCTTGATAGAAACCTGCAACGCGGTTCTCGGTAACGGCGGTCTTTTCGCCGTGGATAAAGGCGATGCGGCGGTGGCCGCAGGCCCATGCCTGCCGCACCAGTGCCTTCAGGCCGAAAACGTTATCCGAGAGGATCGCCATGCGGTTATTGAACACATGATCGATCGTGACCACCGGCACCTCGCTGTTCACCAGCTCCACCACCTGCGGCTCGTAGAAGTTCACGCAGGCGATCACCACACCGTCCACATTGCGGTAGCGGCAGTGCTCAAGGTAGCTCATGCTCTTGCCGCTGATATTGTGGTTGATAAAGGTGATGTCGTAGCCGTGTTTCTCGGCTTCCACCTTGAAGCTGTCCAGCACGGCGGAAAAGTATTCGTGGGTCAGGCCGCTCTGCCGTTCATCCACGAACAGAACGCCCAGATTGTAAGTACGGTTTGTTTTCAAGGAACGGGCGGCAGCATTGGGCAGGTAGCCCATACGGTGCGCTGCGGCCCGCACCCGTTCTCGTGTGGCAGGCGAGATATCCGGCTGGTCGTTCAGCGCCTTGCTGACCGTTGCCACCGATACGCCGCATTCCTTTGCCAGATCTTTCAGGGACGGCATCGCTCGTTTGCCTCCTTCCGAAGAACGTTTTACGGGGGATGTTCTCCGTCAAGTCCTTAATCGTTTTCGCAATTTCATGATAGCGTATTTTGTACGAAAAATCAAGCTCAAAAGAATAACTTTCATTGCTTTTGGCTCAATTTTGGCGTTTTGTTCGTTTCTGAAGAACCGAAATTGTGCATCTTGGATGGGTTTCGTTACATTTCGGTTAAAATCAAAAGATTTTCGTTGCGGTTTCGTTATGATTTTCGCCGTATATAATATTACCTATAAATTGTGTTTCAGCGTTTTCGCTTACAGGAAACACAAAAAGCGTGCTTGAAATGAATTTTCTGAAAATCATGGAAACATGCGTATTTATGAAAGATATTTTCAGAATTTTTTTAGAAAATCCTCTTGCTTTTTTGGCCTGCTTGGGCTATGCTAGAAGCAAAGAGAATGCTTTGATCGTCTGCCTTAATCGTTTTCGCAAAAACGATGCCGCCGGGGCTGCCGGCAGCTGATAAGGAGGAAGCATTTATGAAATTCGGCCATTTTGATGACGCACGCAAAGAATATGTCATCACCACCCCGCGCACGCCTCTGCCCTGGATCAACTACCTTGGCAGCGAGGATTTCTTCAGTCTTGTCTCAAATACGGCGGGCGGCTACAGCTTTTACCGCGATGCGCGGATGCGCCGCCTGACCCGCTACCGCTATAACAGCTCCCCGCTGGATATGGACGGCCACCACATTTACATTAAGGATGGCGATACCGTCTGGAACCCCGGCTGGCAGCCCACCAAGACAGAGCTGGACAGCTACGCCTGCCGCCACGGTCTGGGCTATACCATTCTGGAGGGTGAGAAGAACGGTGTTTCCGCTGCGCAGGAGCTGTTCGTGCCCACCGGCGATGCCTGTGAGCTGGACCGCCTGACTTTGAAAAATAAGACGGATGCCATAAAAGAGCTGGATGTGTTCAGCTATGTGGAGTTCTGCCTGTGGGATGCCATTGACGACAGCTCCAACTTCCAGCGCAACTTCTCCACCGGCGAAGTGGAGGTGGAGCCGGCCATCATCTACCATAAGACGGAATACCGTGAGCGCCGCAATCACTATGCAGTATTCTGGAGCAATACGCCCGTTACCAGCTTTGATACCACCCGCGATGCCTTCTGCGGTGTGTATGGCGGCCCTGCAGACCCGCAGGCCGTCCGCGCCGGGCACTGCTCCGGCAGCATCGCCCACGGCTGGGCACCGGTGGG
>OGME01001053.1_pt1 | contig 19317 bp, 19 predicted proteins | sample 1572981 | NCBI WGS metagenome assembly OGME01 (sample SAMEA2581902, study PRJEB24529) | metagenome | biome: Human gut stool | place: China | collected 2011
GGGAAACTGGATTATATCGACGATGCCGGGCAATTCCATGTAAAGTGGGACAATGGATGTACCTTGGCTCTGGTGCTGGGAGAAGACCGATTCTCGGTCTATCTGCCAGAGCCTCAGACATTCAAATTGTATATGCCGCTCACAGCGGACTTCTATGGACGGGACGAGTGGGGGGATATGTCAGAGGACGGTGAGGAGTGGGATGGCCACACCCTCATGGATTATGAGGGACAAATTCTGTCCGCTCTGGTAAAAAACCGGGTACCAGAGGAAAACGAGAGCGGCCTCATGCACTGGTACGGTGAGGACGACAGTGTAGATCACAAGGTCCGCTCGGCGGTGTTTACTGTTGAGGTCAGGAATCGCCAGCTCTGGGGCGTAGCGGAGTGCCGGGTGGCCGGAGAGCTGACTCCGGAAGAGCTTACCATCTTAAAAGAGTACCTGGGTGGACAAGCCTCTGACGGATGGGGCGAAGGCTTCGAGCAGCGCCCCATCGAGGTGGACGGCGGCGAGCTGTATGTCCATCTGTGGCAGCCTGATGATTGGAGCATCCAAACCGAACAGGAACGGTTTGCCCCCAAGGTGGCCGAGGGGTTGCCGGAACTGTGCTTCTCCACCCTCCCCGGCACCGGGGAACTTATCTGCATCAAGCGCGGTGAGAGCGGTTATTATCCGAGTGACTGGAGCACGGACAATCCGCAGCAGAACCACGAGCTGGCAGATTACAACAACGAACGCCTCGGCGTAACACAGGAACAGCGATTGGCGATGGAGTGCGGCAGCATGCACGGCTGGAACACTCCTGGCGCTGACCCCGGTTACTATGAGCAGAAGATGGGAGGAATGAAGTTTGGCTAAGAAAGTGTTTGCCGTTTATCTGGCAAAAGAGGACGTTCCAAACAGCGAAGCCTACGCAACGCTGGAACTGCCCGCCTCCCCGTGGGAGCTGTGGGACGCGATGGAAAAGGTGCGGCTGAAGGATGGCGAAGCACTGTACATGGAGATCGACGATTACTATGCTTTCGAATATCTTGCCCCGCATTTAGAGGAGCTGGATATCAGTCTCAACGAGCTCAACGACCTTGCCGCAAGGCTTGCGACGTTGGATGAGGTACAGGGGATCGCCTTTGACGGTTTCCTACGCATGGAGGTGCAGAATAAAGTCGATACCAACGGCGGCGTCATCACGCTGCAGGATCTGCGGGATCTGGCGGTCAGCGCAAAAACCGACTGTTACCATGTGGTGGATGCCGCGGATGACGCCCAGCTTGGCCGCTTCTATGCGGAAAACGGATTCATCCCCGAACTGGACGGCATATCCGACGGGGTATTCGAGATGCTAGACTTCGCCGGCATCGGAAGAATGATGCGGTGCAGCGAAAACGGCGTTTTTGTGAACAGTCTGTATGTGCTGCGGGATGGCGAACTGACCACCGCGCCGCCTGTCCAAAAGGCGCTGCCGGAAAAGCCGGGATACCTCTTCCGGCTCACGCTTGGACTGCATCCCGACATTGGAGGTAACCGCACGACGGAGCTGGATATTCCGGCGTCAGAAGAAGCGCTGGCTGCGGCGCAGGAGCAGCTCGGCACTCTGAATTGGGAAAACACCGTTGTCCTCAACTATGACGGCATTCTTCCCAACGCTGCCTTTTTCGCAGACCTCCCCTCTGAACTGGAGGCGTTCAACGAGTTCGCCAAAACAGTGCAGGATATGCCTTTTCCTGAAAAGCAGCTTCCGAAGTTGAAGGCTCTGCTGGAACAGTTTGAGGTGCAGGACATCGAAACCGCCATGTGTCTGATGGATCATCTGGCGGACTATATCCTCACGCCGGAGATCAGCTCGCCCCAGGAAACGGCCATCGACCAGCTTCACTTCATGACGGATGACCACTCGGTGGAATTGCTGATTTCCCATGTAAACCTCTACACCTACGGCTGCGACCTCATCAGAGAGGACAACGCAGTGCTCTCGCCCTACGGCCTGCTGCACCGTGCGGACTATCAGCCCATGCTGACGCCGGTGCAGGAAAAGATGGAGATGACGATGCGATGAACAAAGAACAGTTTTGGAATATTGTAAACGAGGTCCACTCGTCGACTGACCCGAGAAATCAGAAGGAAGTGCTCACGGCGCTTCGGGACCGACTCAGAAATCTACCGTCAGAGGAGATACTGGAGTGGAAGCAGATTTTCAGTTTTTATCAGGACGCCGCAAGGAGAAACGACCTGTGGGCGGCGAGTGCCGCCATGGGCGCACATAGCTCCGATGACGGATTTATGGACTTTCGCTCCTGGCTGATCTCGCAGGGGTGCGATGTGTACATGTCCGCGCTCAAAGCCCCTGAGTCGCTGGTATCGGTCAACACGGACGGACAGGAGCTCAATTTTGAGGACTATGCCTACGTTCCATGCAAAGCCTATGCAAAGCCTATGCCGAGCGGCGCGCTTACGAAGAGATGTCCGTGGGAGATATCCTTGCAAGCTATATCAAGTGGGCGGCGACCAATGAGCAGCAGAAGCAGAACGATCCTGCCGCAGGAGAGAAAGTCATGCCTCAAAAGTCAACGGACTTTTTTGTGCAGTCGGCGATGCTGGGGAAATACGATCTGTATGACGAAATGGAGCGGCGGGAGCTGCCGGACGACGTTCTGCGCAGCTTGAAAGAAGATATCCCACAGCGCGGTGATATCGCAGACGGCTGGCAATATGAGGACCTGCCGCGGATCATGCCGAAGCTCTCGCAAAGGTTTCAGGAGAAGCTGGAACGTATCGAGCAGCGGGCAAAGGAGAACACGGTACCAACACAGCGCAGAGATCTAAAAGACAAAACGCTCCGACGCTTCCTCGGGACGCTTCCGTGTACATCACAGGCAGAAGTAAATCTCCTGAGCGACCGCATGGCCGAGATGACGGAGCAGGATGAGACGATCCTGTCAGCCATGATCGAGCAGCACGATCCCCGCACGGCGGAGCGAGTGCTGGAGCTCATGGATGATATGAAAAACTGTGAAGTGCTTGCAGGCGTCGGCAGCTATAAAGCCCTGGGAGAATACTGCGTTGCGCAGGAGACCAACGTGCCGCGGGAGCTTTGCGAATACCTTGATCTGGAAGCGCTGGGGAAGCACTATCAGGAGGAATATCCTGGCACTTTCGTTGAGAACGACTATGTGCAGTTCCCGCAGCCGTCACAGGGGATGGAGATGAAAATGTGATGGGGAAAATGGAGGTTTTAGATGAATATGAGAGCTCGTGAGAATAGTTGCCAAGGGAGAAGGTTGCTAATCTCGAAAGGACATGATATCCTAAACTAGATAAGGCCGGATTAGTTGAAGTGGTAGATTGGAGAGGAAGATAAGGGCGATGAGACAACGAAAAATAGATGGACTAAGCGTGGTCGTTTTTATATTAGCACTTATTGTTATTGGCTCTTCAACGGCAACTGTTTTGCTGTGTATACATAGGTTTGTTGGGATAACAGAAAAGGTGTTTCTATGGTACTTAGTTGGTATCACTGGGCCAGTTTCGGTTATTGTTACGGTATATGTCACTGTTTGCATACATAAGCAGAAGAACAGCAAACTGCTTTTCTGGCTTGACAAGAATTCCCCTAAATTAACAATCGTTTGGGTTATGATGATTTATACAACGGTTTCGTTGGAAAACACAGTTAGCTGGACGGTAGAACAAGTGTATAATGCGTTATCGTTGCAGTGGACAATTTTTGGTCTGTCAATGGCCATTTTCTTGGTTTGGGATGGAATAGTCGGTGACTTCTTGAAAAGCAAGCAGCCTCGGAAGCCTGATCAAGATGACAAAATGGAAAAGTACAAATTTCTTTTGAAAAAGCAATCTTTTTCAGAAGATGTAGAAACGACTTTTTCAAATATCATTTTACTGACGGTCAATTTGTTTTTGCTGCTTTTTTCAACTTCGCTTGTTTATATCCAGAATATACCTGGGAAAGTATATGTGCAAAATATAGTGCTGTGCTCGTTCAACTTCTCGACAGGTACGATAGCCATGTTGTTTTTGGAAGTTTTACGACCGATAAAGGAGAACAGAAATAAGTTATTGAGAGAAAACTCAGTAACAAAAGAGGAAATAGATCGTGCGAAAGGAGAGGCAATTATCCAGACCCTCATCAAAGAAGAGGTTAGAATTATAATGGACTCTAATAAGTACACGAAGGAAGAAAAAGAGGAACAGATTGCAATCTTTTTGGAGGCACTGAAAGAAGCTGCCAGAAAAAAGGACGATTCTAAAAAGTAGTGGTGATCGATAATCATTACATAAAACTTGTCTTATTCCGTAAAAACGGATAAGAAATAAACGACTTGGGGGCCGTATTCCCGAAAGGGGCATACGGCCCCTTCTTTTTTTATGCCCTTTTTCGGGAAATCACCCCGGAAAGGAGAAAACATGCGCGATGAACAACTGTTGGCATACCTCAAAGGCTCCTGCTCCGGCAGGAAAAACCGCGTCGGTGGGACGGAACTGGAGCGAACGCTCCATGTCAGCGGGACCGACCTGCGAAAGCTGGTGAATCAGCTGCGGCGCAAGACCCATCCCATCGCCAGCGACCGCAGTGGCTACTTTTACGCCACAACTGCCGGTGAAGTCTACGACACCATCCGCCAGCTGAAACAGATGGCGGCAGGACTGGAAGCGGCCATCAACGGTCTGGAACGGTCTATGGATCGGTTCCGTGAGGACGAGGAGGCCGGACATGGCTAAGCCGCCCTTTCCCTGAATCGGCAGCAAGGAGAAGATTGCACTGTACATCCTGCAGCTTTTCCCGCCTAATCTGACACAGTATGTGGAACCGTTCGGCGGCAGCGGTGCGGTGCTGCTGGCGCTGCCGCCGGACCCAAACCGATTGGACATTTATAACGACTTGGATGCCGAGCTGGTGAACCTGTATTCCTGCATCAAGGAACGCTCCAATGTTCTGCTGCGGGAACTGAGATTCCTGCCCATCCACAGCCGCAAGCTCTTTGAGTATTACCGGGACTTTGTCGCCCACAAGGAGGTCTACTTTCAAAATGTGCAGGCGGAGATCGAATGCCTCGGAGATCGCTCCTGCTTTACGGAGGAGCAGGCCGGAGAACTGCTCCCCATCTTTCAGGAGCGGCTGGCGCTTTACGATGTAAAGCGGGCAGCGGCGTATTACCTTGCCATCCGCGGCAGCTTTAGCGGGACGATCAACTCTTTCGGTGTCAAAGGGTTGGATGTCGAACGCTTCCTAAAGCTGTTTCCACCGGTGTCCGCACGACTGAAGGACGTGCCGCTGGAGAACAAAAACGCCTTGCAGCTCATTCGGGAACGAGATAAAAAAGGCAGTCTTATCTATGCCGATCCACCCTATGTCAAAACGGAGCGGCTCTACCGTGTCGCTGGGAAGCTGGGACGTTTCCGCAGATTCCATGTCCGGCTCTGGCAGGTACTAACTGACCGTGACAGTTATGTGGTACTGTCCTACAACGACTGTCCCTTTATCCGCAAGCTCTATCAGGATTGGTACATTTCATCTTTCCAGCGCAGCAACCCGCTCTCCCAGAAAAAGGGCTCGTCCTTTGGCGAACTCATCATCACCAACTACGATCCCCGCCCCTACATGACCAGCCAGATGAACCTCTTCGACGAGCCGTTGGGTGAATGGGAGCTGAAGCTGGTCCATATCCCAAAATATCCACCAAGGAGGAAAACAGCATGAAATTCAATTTGAACCATGATCCTAACAATAAAACTCTTGCCATTCCCCGCGCCGCTTTGCAGCTCTCCGGACTTGCAGGCGTCAGCGACCTGATCCTCCATACCGACAGCGGCTGTATTCTGCTGCTGCCGGGAGATCCTACCGTAGCGGAACTGCTGAAAACCATTTCTCTCATCTCCGCCGTTGCACCGCAGCTGATCTCCCGTCTGGCGGAGAGAAGCCAGATGGCAATGGAGGCCGGAATGACGGAAACGGCATGCGGTGCCTGTGAACACGAACCCCACTGCTCCGGCCTTGAAATTCCGCCCTGCCAGCTGGCGGAGGCAGGGATCTCGCCCAACGCTGCGCTGGAGTCTTTCGTGGAGGATGGCAAAGTCATCGTGCAGGCAGCGGAGAAAACCGCCGCAGATGTGCTCATCGACGAGCTGGACGATGATGTTCGCACCATGCTGGAGAATTCCGGTGTGCAGCTGGAGGGCGTATGCCGTCTGTTGGAAAAGGAGGATATCTCGGGATGAACAATACTTATCCCTACCCGTATTCCGCTGCTGAAGCCCGTAAGCGGAATGAACTTTCCCTTTGGCGGGAGAGCCACAAGGCAAACATTGCCTGCCGAAATGCTATCGAGGACGCCATCCGCCAGAACTTCGATGGCATGAACCTTCAGACAGATTGTTTAAAGGCCGTGCTGGACGAATACGGCTACAAGCGCACCGCATGGGTGCTCGCCAATACGCTGCACGAACTCAAGTGGGATGGGCGTTTCAGCTACGCCAACAAGCATTGGGCAGAGAAGATATATATTCCCACAGATCTCAACCACAACAGCGATTTTGTTGTCCGAAGCCATCCGGCCGTGCTGGATGGCTTCGTCAGTTTTTACCGCAAGGCGGTGCAGGCGTTAAATCTCTTTGGCGTGGAGCATTGTGTCGGTGACCGCGCCGAGCAGGACTATACCGGCAAGGTGCTGGTGCTGTCACCGGATGTACTGCGAGAACAGTATTGGGGACAGAAATACCAGCTTCTATATGCCCAAAGCGGCTTTGGTTGCAAGCCCCATTCCAGCGGTCGAGCGGTCTTTGCCACCAGCCTTGCGGACGGTGAAACTGCCAGATGGAATCGGGAGGATTTTGTCGGCGTACTGGATGACAAGTTCCTGCCGGAGTGGGCAAAGCCGAAGCTGGCAGAGCTTCAAGCGCAGGAGCAGACCGACGCGCCCACGATGGGCGGCATGAATATGAAGTGAGGAGGATGTCTGAATGTGCATGACCTATTACACCGTGGACGATCTCCGCCCCGGAAGGCCCGGATGGGATGTGAGGCAGTTTTCTGCATTGTCGGAAGCCATCGACCATTACCGGACGCTCCCCATGGATGGGACCCGTGTCCTTGGTATGATGGATGATGCCCACGCCTATGAACTCATCCGCTGTGTGCGCCTTTTCCCCGGCGACGCCCAGGGCGAGGATGTTCTGTCGGCGGATTACCGGCGCAGCGGCTTGACGAAAAAGAATGCCGACCTGAAAGTTGCGCTGGACGGTTGCTTGGAAACTCTGCATCCCCGATTTCTGTTGGAACCGGAGCGTTTAGTGCCCGTCCCCCAGCGCAGAAAGCTGCGGGAAGAGCTGCGGGAGGCACTTCTCTGGCAGGGCTATGAAGAAAACTATGAGTCTACCATCCGCTCCGTCTTTGTGGGCGGCGTTGGTTGGATCTCACCCCAGGACGTGAAAAAGCAGCGGCATCTTCCACTTGTGCTGAACTACCGGGTAGACGGTATGTCGAAAGACGGTGCCTACCTCTCCTTAGAACTTGAGCCTTGGGAATATGACCTTCTGCTGGAGCAGACGAAAAATCACTATAAAAATAAAGAAAAGAGGAACACAAAATGAAACGAATGCTATCCCTCTGCGCTGCGGCGCTGTGCCTGACTTTGGCACTGACACCCACTGCGCTGGCGGCGGACTTTGAACCCGCGGTACCGGACGCCAAGGTCTGCTATCCCACTTCCATCGTCCGAAATGACGATGGCACAGAACTGAAGAAAATCTATGATCTGAGTCCGGAAGATGATCCCGCAGGCATTCCCCGCTCGAGTTTCCAGCAGGATGGCTTTCAGTACACCCTGACAGATCTTCTGAAGCAGGAGCTTCCTGAAAACGAGAGCCGCCAGCATACGGAGCATGTTTCTATCGAGAGCGCCAAAAAGGATATGGAATCCGTGCTGGCGCTGCTGCCGCAGGAGCGTGAGTTCATCACGGACGATGGGCTCATGGGCACGCTCACGTTGAAGCTCGACACCGTGCAGGTCGAGCCGTCTGGCTACGGCAGTTCTACAAAGCAGCTTTCCGTCAAGCGCAGCTATCCCAATCTTGCCGAGCAGGATACACAGTACATCCCCAAGAGCATTGAGGACGGCGGCAGGACCCTGACGCTCTCCGACATTCAGTGGCAGACGGACAATACCTCCAACATGGACGGCTACGCCGTGGCGGACCGCTATACCGCCGTCGCCACGTACACCGGCAGCGCCACCAGCAGCTACGTAAAAGGCTATACGGTTACAGCGGATTATACCGGCACGGTGAGCCGCATCGCATTAAATCGCGTTCGCTATGTTGCCATCTTTGAGGGAACACCCATCCAGCCCGCCATCTCTGTGGCAAAGAACGCGACATTCCGCTGGAGCTATGTGCTCGTGCCGCTGGGCGTTGTCGCGGCGGCAGGCGCAGGCGTCGGCGGCGCGCTGCTGGTGAAGCACAGAAGAGAAAACGCAGATGAGGAGGAAACGGAAGAATGAAGAAGTTTTTTACCCTTGCGCTTGCCGTCAGCATGATGGCATCCCTTGCAGTCAATGCCTCGGCGCTGGAATACAGCATCGACGCGCCGAATGATTACGACTTCGGCAAGGACACCTCCATCGAGGTCATTCATACAGCGGACGGCGGCGCGATGCGCAATGAGGACGTGAGCAAGAATGCCGCGCTCATTCCGCCCGCCTTTGGCTCGGAGAGCATGAACGCGCTCCATACCGGCGAGTACCTGACGCCGAATCTCGCGCCGCGCACCCTTCCCACGGCCGGCACCGTGATCAGCGGCAGCGGCGATGTCGTTACGCCGGGGAGCACGGTCAGCAGCAGCTATCAGCCCTCCACGCTGTTCACGGAGGTGACGAGCGACCTCTACTACAGAAACGGCTCGCTCGGTAAGATCGAGATCCCCGCGCTGGATTTGAGCGTTGGAATTTATCAGGGAACGGACAGCAAGACGCTTGCTAAAGGTGTCGGGCATTTTGAGGACACCTCCATCTGGGAGGGCAACGTCTGCCTTGCAGCCCATAACCGCGGCGCCAACAGCTACTTCGGGCAGATCCACACGCTGAACATCGGTGATAAAATCACGCTGACGACCAAGCTGGGAACGCGCACCTATAAGGTGACGGATGTCAGCAAGGTCAGTGAGACGGACCGCAGCGGCCTTGCGGATTCCAGTGAAAACATGCTCACGCTCTACACCTGCGTCCGCAACCAGCGGGATCAGCGTTGGTGTGTTACCGCGGCAGAAGCTTGATTTTTCTCCGTTTCGCCGAATCGGTTCTGTTCGACTTCTTCCCATCGCTTGTGATATGGTGAAGCTGCGAGGAAGATTTCCACATACATATTTAGAATGGAGGCAGAACGATGAACAGATTGAAGAATACCGGGCTCGTCCTCTGCGGTCTCGTGCTGGGACTTTCGCTGAGTGCTCCCGCGGCGCAGGCGGTGGAATCGCTGAAAGCGACGCTTTCCACCAACCGCGTCCTTGTAGACGGGCAGGAAGTCCGCCTGACGGCGTACAACATCAACGGCAATAACTATGTTATGCTGCGCGAGATCGGCAGAGCGGTCGGCTTCAATGTCTATTGGAACAGCGATGCCAAATGTGTACAGGTCGAATCGGGCAAGCCCTACACCGGCGAAGCGCCAGAAAAGTCTGCGGAGGCAAAGCCCGTGGAGCAGCCTGCGCAGACAGATGTTGCCGCTGCAAAGCAGGACATCATTGACCGCACCAACGCGCTGCGGCGCGCAAGAGGCGTTGCCGCGCTGCGCGTCAATGCCAAGCTCATGCAGGCGGCGCAGGTGCGCGCCGATGAGATCGCCGCCAGCGGCGTCTACTCTCACACCCGTCCGGATGGGCGCAAGAGCAATACCGTCACCGACAGCAAATACACTGGAGAAAATATTCACAGTATATCGGAGTTGTACCTCGAGCAACAGAAAAAAACGCTCTCCGAGGCGGTAATCAATCTGTGGTCTAATTCCAAGGCTCACGCGGACAACATGACAAGCTCCCACTACGGCGAGATCGGCGTCGGACTGGCGCGCGGCGTTAACCAAAACAGCCTTGACTGCTGGTACTGCGTGCAGGTCTTCCTGCTGGACGGCTGTGAAGTCACTTGGGTGGATACGACTGCAATGAAATGATATATCAGAGCTGTCAGAACAAAAACGTGGACATTCCGGCGTTTGTTGGGTATAATGAAATCAAAGGAGGAGTGCTTATGATTTATTCAATCTACGAAATTCAGCAGCGAATCGCGCCGGTGGCAAAGCAGTACGGTGTGAAAGCAGTATTCCTCTTTGGCTCTTACGCAAGAGGTGAAGCCCGTGAGGACAGCGATATCGACCTGCTGGTCGATACCAGCGGAACGAACCTGCGCAGTCTTCTCTCTTTGGGAGCACTGTATTGCGACCTTGAAGCGGCGCTGCAAAAGCCGATCGATTTGATTACTGTCAGCGCGCTGGAACAACGTGCGCAAATGCCCAGCGAGGAAATGTTCCGTGAAACCGTGATGAAGGAGAAACTGAATGTATATGACGCAGCCTGACCGCCAGCGCATCCAGCATATCCGCGATTACTGCGAAGAGATCCGCAAGACCATCGAACGCTATGGAGAAGGCTTTGCGGTCTTTGATCAGGATGCAGATTATCAGCGTTCCATTGCATTTTCCATTTTGCAGATCGGTGAGCTGAGCGGCGGATTATCCGAAGAATACCGCAAAGCGACCAGCAGCCGCGTGCAGTGGGGACCGATGAAGGGAATGCGAAACCTTGTCGCGCACAGCTACGGCAGCATGAATCGCGAGATTATTTGGGAGACCGCGGTCAATGACATTCCCACCCTGAAGCAGTTCTGCGAGGAGCAGCTTGCAGAAAACTGAAAATTAAACGATATACAAACAAAGCAGACCGAGTTTACTCGGCCTGCTTTTCTTTTACAAAAGGAGGAATAACCTTGAAAACGATTCGAACAAAATTCTTGTCATTATTGCTTGCGCTGGTGACAATCTTGAGCCTGCTGCCGACTTCGGCCTTCGCTGCGTCGAACACGGGTTCCGGCCTCAAGATTACCACCAATCAGGCATATTGGAGCACGCGCCTGCTCGCCAACGGTACCCCGTACAGCTACCGCCCGCCGCTGGCAGACGGCAAGCTCGTGTACTGCATGGATAGCGGCCTCGGCTATCATTACGCAACGCCTTCGTACCTGAATTCCTTTACATGGACTTCCGGCACCGGTGCAGATGCAGATGCCGTATTGCAGTCGGCGCTCACGAACAGTGGTCTCAGCGAGATGGACGCCGCGACCGTCGAGAACGTCAAGTGGATGATGACCTACCTCAACGACTGTAAAGAGTCCAACGCTGGCCAGCTTTTTATGGCGGTACAGACGTATGTGTGGGAAAACCAGTCCTACAAAGGCGAGCCCGGTGGAGATGGCGACGCGGGCGGCTACGCCAACGCCGACACCTACGAGCTGTATCTGAGCCTTATCAACTCCCTCCTTGCAAAGAAAGCAGCTGAGGATGCCGAGTTCCAGCGTCAGTTCGAAGAGTATAAAGCGCAGGGCATTGAAGCGTCCATCGTGGAGGATGAGAGTGCAAAGTGGGCGGTTTTTGCGATCTCGAGCAACCGCAAAAATCAGTCATTCTTCAACTACTATGGACCGCGCAAGCTCGTGACGGGCGAGCCAGCGCCTGACCAGCCGGAGCAGCCAACGGGCGGCACGGGCAAAATCGTGCTGAAGAAAACTGCCGGTGGGACCACAACCGGTCTCGCCGGTGCACGTTTTAGCATCTACTTTAACGGTCAGATCGTCGGCAGCGACATCACCAATGCGCAGGGTGAGATCTATGTTGAGGATGCCGCGACCGGCCTTTGGAGCTTTGTCGAGACCTCCGCACCGGACGGCTATTGCGTCGATCCCACGCCGAAGAGCGTGTACGTAGATGTAACTGAGGGTGACCGTGAGTACACTGTCGCGGCAGTCAACTATGAAAAGCCCGATATGAAGATCATCAAGCGCGACGCCATGAGCGGCAAACCGATTGTCGGCACGGTATTTTCGGTGAAGTCTGTTACCGGCAGCTATTCCACCTCCGTCACGACCGGGACAGACGGTTCCGCAACGCTCTCGGCCATTCCTGCCGGTGTCTATGTTGTGCGTGAGGAATCCGTTCCCGAGCCGTACATCGTAACCAATACCAAGCAGACCGTGGCGCTGCGCCCCGGCAAAACCTCCGAGGCCACTTTCGTTGACTATGAAAAGCCCGGTCTTGAAATTGTCAAGAAGAACATCGCCAATGGTGAGCCTATCGAGGGCGTCACCTATCTCATTGAGCAGATCGACGGCAGCTACTCCACCAGTGCCACGACGGACAGCGCGGGGCGCATCTTTCTCGCTTCCATCCCCGTGGGCAGCTATCGCGTCACGGAGAAAAATGTACCTTCCCATGTTATTCTCTCTGAGATCCCCCAGGAAGTCTATCTGGAAGCAGGCTGCACCAGAACGGTGACCTTCTTCAACGCGGTCAAACCCTCCCTGACGATCCTGAAGCGAAACAGCGTCACCGGTGATCCTCTCTCCAATGCCAAATTCCATATCTATTACGGCTCAGACAATACCACCACCGGCGAGATCAACGACCTCGGCGTGTTCACAACGGCCTCTGATGGTAAAATCACGCTCACCGATGTAAACCGTGGCTGGTACAAGCTGGTGGAGGAGTCCGCTCCCAAGGGCTTCGGCATTCAGGGCAGCGGGGTCACCGAGTTCTATCTGGAAGCCAATACCTCTAAGACCGTGACCGTGGACAATGTTCCTCACAGTGCCCTCGTCGTGTACAAATATGACGCCAAAACCGGAAAGGGACTGGAGGGCTGCCGATTTGAACTGAGATATTTAGGCGGCGGCACTTCCGGCACTGGCGGTACGGTCATCGGTACCTATGTGACCGGACCCAACGGAGCGTTCACCGTGACAAACCTCAAACGAGGCACTTACATCTGCCAGGAGATTGAGAGCGATGGAAATCACATCATCGACCGCGAACCCCAGACGGTGTGGATCTCCGGCGAGGATCAGGATGTGGTGACGCTCCGCTTCGGCAATGCCCCGCTGGGAAGTTTGCTCATTACAAAGCTGAGCGATGACAGCAAGCACGAACCGCTCTCCGGCGTAGAGTTCCAGTTGACCGACAGCAGCGGCAATTATCTCGGCAACGACAACGGCCGCTTCACCACCAATGCCGCAGGCGAAATTCTGGTGGATGGTCTGGAACCCGGCATGACGGTCATTGCCCGTGAAGTCAGAGCAAAAACGGGCTACCTGCTGGATGACAGCCCCCAGCACGCACTCATTAAGAGCGGCGAAACGGCGCATCTGCAGTTTCTGAACCAGCCTGCCGGAAATCTCATCATCCGCAAGGTCAGCTCCGGTCCCAACGGGGAGCCGCTGGAGGGCGTAGAATTTAAGATCACCTATGCAGACGGCAGCTTTGTCCCGGACGCCAACGGCGAACTGTCCAGCAACGGCATTTATTACACCAATAAATCCGGTGAGATCCGCATTTCCGGCGTCGTCGGCACCGTGGTAGCAACGGAAACCAAGACGATTCCGGGCTTCACCATTGATGAAGCTACCCGCACACAGACGGTGGTAGTCAATCCCAACGACACGCAGACGCTGACCTTTTACAACAAACCCACTACAACATTGATTCTCCAGAAATACATTTCCGGCACGAAAAATGAACCGCTTGCCGGGGTACAGTTCCTTGTGACCGACTCCTCCGGCGCGGTAGTTGGCCCCAACAACGGCTACTATACCACCGACGCTGCAGGCCAGATCGTCATTGAGGGTCTGACCGACGGCATGACGATCACTGCCAAGGAAGTCAAGACGGTGGATGGATTCGTGTTGGATGGGACGCCGCAGAGCATCAAGATCGACCAGAGCCAGTCTCCCCAGCGCATGACCTTCTGGAATGAGCGACAGGGCGCGCTCATCATCAACAAGCTGTCCTCTCTGGACCGCAAGACGCCGCTGGAGGGCGTTACCTTCAAAATCACTACGGCTACCGGCGAGTTCGTCCCCGACGAAAACGGAAAAATCAGCTCCAACGGTCTGTACTACACGGATGAGAACGGGCAGATCATTCTCAAGGGCGTCACCGGCACACTGGTGGTAACAGAGGAAAAATCCATCTCCGGTTACACCATCGACGAGAACACCCGCACGCAGACCGTGGTGGTCAACCCCAATGACACGCAGTCCCTCTATTTTTATAATGCTCCCATCGGTGGGCTGGAGCTGGTGAAAGTGAATGCGGCGGACAAAACCCAGCGTATCCCCAACACCACCTTCGAGATCCGCCGTGTCAGCGATGGCGGTCTGGTGGACACCGTCACCACCGGAACGGACGGCCGCGTGTATGTGCCGCTGGAAAGCGGCAGCTACTATGCCGTGGAAACCGAGGCGGGCAAGGGCTTCCGGCTGGACAATACCCCCATCTATTTCACCGTGGAGGATGGCAAGACCACGACCAAGACGGTGACCAATAAAGCCATCTCCGGTATCCTGATCCACAAGGTCGATTCGGCCACCGGCGAGGGCATCTACGGCGTTTCCTTCATTCTCTATGACAGCGGCAATAATCCCATTGCGCAGGAAACAAGCGATGACCGCGGTTATGTCCGTTTTGAAAACCTGACCGCTGGCCGCTACTATCTGCGTGAATTGGAGAATGAGGGCTATATCCCCGACACGCAGAAAAAGACCGTGTATGTAAAGTCCGGCGAAACCACAGAAATCGAGTGGAAGAATACGCCCATCACCGGCCAAATCCAGATCGTCAAGACCTCGGCGGACTATAATTCCATGAACGGCTGGCCCGCCGGAACGCCGATCCCCAACACCGTCTTTGAAGTTTACAATGCCCGCACCAACCGCCTGGTGGATACGATCAAGACGGATAAAAACGGCTTGGCGGTCAGCAAGCCCTTGCCTTTGGCGCGATATAAAATCGTGGAATCCAAGGCGGCGGAGTTTTATGGGCTGGATAAGACGCCCATCGAGGTAGAGATCGAACACGCCGGTCAGATCGTTAAGGCAAGCATGACCAATAAGAGCCTGTACACGAATGTGTCGATCAAGAAAACCGGCTACGTGGAGGTCATGCCGGGGCAGCTTGTCCGCTACAACTTCACCGGTATTGCCAACAATTCCACCACGGCGCTGGAATCCTTCTACTGGCGCGATACCCTGCCCGTCAAGGCGGTGCGCCTTGAAAAGATCTACACCGGCACGTGGAATACCCCCGGCAACTATAAAATCGTCTACCGAACCAATCTCAGCGGCGATACCTGGCGCACACTGGCGGATAACCTGAGCACATCCAAAAACTACGTCTTGGATGCTTCGCCCGCGGCGCTGGGGCTTGCCTCCAATGAGTATGTGACGGAGTTCATGGCGGCGTTCGGCATTGTACCTTCAAACTTCCGTCAGGTGGAGGCGCCCCGCGTAGACTGCAAGGTGCTTTCAAAGCTCACCGGCAGCACGCAGTTTGTCAACACGTCGGATGCAGGCGGCGTCTACAATGGGCAGTGGATCATGGCGACCTCCCGCTGGGTCACCCGTGTCTATGCCCCCAGCAAGCCCCTGCCTCGCACCGGTTATTAAGGACTAACAACGGATGCCGCTCCGCAAGGGGCGGCATCCCCATTTTAAGGAGGTTGAGATTTCTTGAAATACAGAAAAATGATTATTCTGACATTGACGCTTCTGCTCCTGACCACCCTCTGCTGCACCTCGGCACTCGCTGCGGGCGGGGATGTGGCGGGAGCGGTGGAGCAGACGTGGACGGAGGCGGCCAAGCAGATCAAGAGCGTGGTGGAGAAGGTGGTGTTCCCTGCATTGGATATGATCCTCGCCATCGCATTCTTCGTGAAACTTGGCGGCGCGTACTTTGATTATCGCCAGAGAGGACAGTTTGAATGGACCGGTCCCGCCATTCTCTTTGCCTGCCTGATTTTCAGCTTGATTGCGCCGAAATACATCTGGAACATCATTGGGATCTGAGCCAAGAAGAGAGAACAATTAAAAGCCGGATCAGGACCCTCCTGCCGGATATAACCGATGAGGCAATGGTTGCATGGATAGTGTATGTGGATGAAGTAGGCAGACATGGTTGCTTCACAAAGATACCCTTGCGTTAAAAGCACAATTCTGCTATAAATACCATTTGAGAGATAGGTACCAGAGAATCTTAATGAGAATGGAGGAATTGTTCTGTGTCTACCAAGAATACTATGAAGCATAATGCCGTCATTACAACGATGCTTTTGCTTGTATTATTTACGTTTTCCGCTTGTGCATCTGTAACTCCTGATGACCAAACATCAAAGGATTCCAATATTACGGAGAATGGTGCATCAACGGGCTGTTCAGACTATGATAATACAAGCACGCCTGAGTTTTTCAATGACCTCGGGAAAACGCTTGATGAATTGAAAAACGAGCATCCGGAAGGCAACGTGATTGTAAGGCCGGATGGATTTCCAGACAGTGCTGCTATATGCTTTGGAGCCTCAGAGTCGGAATATCTTTACTGCTTTTTCGGCGCACAGAGTGGCGATGCTGAAAAGGCTATGAACGAATATGAAGACCAGCTGGAATGTTCCGGTTTTGTCACCACCGCATGCATACTCTTTCCGGACATGGAAGATGAAATGTCCTTTGAAGATTTCTTCTCCTTGATTGGTGTTGACGATTATGAGTATTTAGGAGAAGATACGACTGCAGCAGGTTGGTTAAGATTCATGTATAACGGTATGGAGGTCATGGTGAATACAAACGAGGCTGCTTCTGGTGGTGGATGGAATTTCACAGGAGCGGAAATTGTGAAGCATAATGCTCCCGTGTCAATCGTGGACACGGAAATATTCAATACCAATCAGGACTTAGCGGATGCGGTCATGTTCGATTGATCTACATTATAATGGTCTAAAGCAAAATATTCTATAAGGAAAGCCGTCGCCCCGCCTGGGCGGCGGCTTTCTGCATTTCTGGAGGTGAGTGAAGATATTTATTGGGGACTTTGTTGCCGCGACAGTCCTGGATTAGGAAGTAGGCAGATGGTGTCACCCCGTATTTAGCAAGGAGCCTCATAAAAAGCTTGCATAAAAAGTGTTATCTTGATATAATACTATCAAGAAATTGATAAGGAGGGCTTTCTATGCAAATCAGACCATCCTCTGCTCTGCGGAATGAGTACACGCAGATCTCTGAGCTGGCAAAAGCATCCGGTGAACCGATCTTCATCACGAACAAGGGTGAAGATGACGGTGTTTATATGAGCATGGCAGCATACGAGGAGCGGGAAAAAATGTTCCGACACCGCGACAAAATTTATGCTGCGGAACTCAGCAGACTGAGTGGGGAGCCCGTCTGCACGCCGGAGGAGCTTGACGAAAGAATGGAGGAGCTGTTCCGTGCCTACGAAAAGTAAACTGGTCTATCTTCCTCCTGCTCAACACGACTTCGAGGAGATCGTAAAGTATCACATTACGGAGGCAGGAACTCCCTACGCGCGGAAAATCTACAGTACGATGAAAACGACCATAAACCGTCTGCGGGATTTCCCGCTGATGGGGCAAACGCATCCTGACCCGATCCTTGCGGCAAGCGGTTACCGTAAACTTGTGCTGACGAAGACCTATGTTGCCATCTACAAATTGATTGGGGACACCGTCTACGTTTATGCGATCGTCAATGGCACAACAGATTATCCGCGGCTGCTCAAGTAAGCGCTGCAGTCAGATGCAAAACAAAATACTCTATATGAAAGGCCGTCGCCCATCTGGGCGGCGGCTTTCTGCATTTTCGGAGGTGAGCGAAGATATTTATTTGGGACTTTGTTGCCGCGACAGTCCTGGATCAGTTGGTGGATTGGATCTACGGGCAGATCGTGGGCTTTCTCGGCAATTTCTTTGCCCTCATGGGCAATATGGGCGTGGAACTTTTTGAACTGGAATGGGTCAGCGCCATCATTCTCTTTTTCTCCCGCCTTGCCTGGGCGCTGTTCGCTGTCAGCGTGGTAGTCTGCGCTTTTGAGTGCGGCATTGAATACTCCACCGGCAGGGGCAATCTCCAGCAGTGCGGGATGAATATCATCAAGGGCTTTTTGGCGGTGAGCCTCTTCACCGTTGTCCCTGTCCGGCTCTATGCCTTATCGGTGTCGCTGCAGGGAACCTTTTCCGCAGGGCTTACCGGCTACGGTCGGAGCATCGGTGAGGTGGGACAGGACATCATTACCGAACTCAGTGAGATACAGACACTTGCCGATGTAGTGAACAGTTCCCACTTTGGTCTCGGCATCATCACCAGCCCCATCATGCTTCTCTTTTGCGTGATACTTATGGGCTACGCGGTGCTGAAGGTGTTTTTTGCCAACCTCAAACGCGGAGGCATTTTGCTGATTCAAATTGCGGTCGGCTCCCTCTATATGTTCAGCGTCCCGCGTGGCTATCTGGATGGATTCATGGGCTGGATGCGGCAGGTCATCGGCTTGTGCCTGACCGCCTTCCTCCAGTCCACCATCCTCATTGCGGGACTTATGGTGTTCAAAGACCACGCGCTGATGGGCGTGGGGCTTATGCTCTCGGCGGGAGAGGTGCCCCGTATCGCCGGCAGCTTCGGCGTAGACACCACGACAAAAGCCAATATTACGAGCGCCGTTTATACGGCACAGTCCGCGGTGAATGTGACGAGAACCATCGCCGCGGCAATCAAATGAAAAGGGTGTGTATGAAATGACACCGTCAACAAGAAAACTTACGATGGGGAGCCTGTTCGATGGCATCTCCGGCTTTCCTCTGGCTTCGGTGCGGTGCGGCATCGAGCCGATCTGGGCCAGCGAGATCGAACCGTTCCCTATACTGGTATCAAAAATACGTTTCCCTCGCATGGAGCAGATGGGAGACATCACAAAACTGAACGGTGCATATCTGCCGCCTGTAGACATCATCTGCGGGGGCAGCCCGTGCCAGGACTCAGCGTGGCCGGAATGCGCGCCGGATTGAACGGTGCGCGTTCCGGCCTCTTTATGGAACAAATACGAATCATTCAGGAGATGCGAGATGCAGACAGAAAATCTGGAAGGACAGGAATCCATATTCGGCCGAGATTCGGGATTTGGGAAAACGTCATTTATGCACTTCAACACATAAATGACATTATGAACAGAAATCAATTATGTATAGCACCTCCATAAAAAGCAGTGAAACAG
>OGME01001055.1_pt1 | contig 19247 bp, 13 predicted proteins | sample 1572981 | NCBI WGS metagenome assembly OGME01 (sample SAMEA2581902, study PRJEB24529) | metagenome | biome: Human gut stool | place: China | collected 2011
CACCGCTCATGGCGGCGGCAGCGGCGATCTTCAGAAAGCCTTTGCGGGAGATCTTATTCATAGGGATGCTCTCTTTCTCTTTTCTCTTCTTATCGTGCAGCAGGGTGAAAACCACTTTGCTGAATCTTTAACAATTGTAGCGTAGAGTGACGCACTTTACAATTCAATTATGTTATATTATAATTTAGAAAATCCTAATGTAAGAAAGCGAGGACGCGCAAATGAACCAGAGTGCACTGGATGGATTTGTGAAGATCGTAGAGATGGACAGTTTTTCGGCAGCAGCAGAGGCACTGTATCTTTCGCAGTCGGCGCTTTCGCAGCAGATCCGCACGCTGGAAGGGCAACTGCAGTTTGAACTGTTCCAGCATGTACCGCGCCGGGTGATCCTGACCCCGGCAGGCCGGGACTTTTACCCCAAGGCAAAGCAGTTGACGGCCTTATATCAGGAGGCAGTGCGCCATGCCCGTGCGGTACAGCAGCAGGAAAAGCCGCCGGAACGGCATCTGGTCATTGCATGGAGCCATGAGGCGATGCGGATGTTCGGGTACGACCTGTTTTCTCTGACGAACGAGCTGTGTCTGCAATACACGTCTATTATGATGCAGTGCGCCAGTCGCAGCGAGGTCTGGCGCAGTCTGAAAAAAGGGGACGCGGACCTTTCTTTCCAGTTGGAAAGTGCGGAATTTTACGCGCAGGGGTTCACTTTCATCCCGCTGCTTTATGTGCCGGAGCTGTGCATTCCCATCCACCCGCCCGCCGATATGCCGGTGGGCAGGCTGAGTCTGGAGCAGGCGCTGCAATACCGCTGGCTGCCCGTCAAAGAAATGTACCAGACCGTCTACGAGACCAGCCTGCTGCAGGAGGGGCTGGAGCGCGGAGTGAACTTTACGCCGGTGGGCGGCATCCGCAGCGCATCCTATGGGGATCCTGCGCTCAAGATGGTTCCTGCAGTCTATTACCGCAGACCGGATCTCAGCTTTGCGCGGGTGCTGGACTGGGGCAGGGGACACCGGTTCGGCATCGTGCTGGGACAAAAGCGCGAGGACCCGTGGGTGATGGCCTATGTCCGCGCGGTGCAGCAGCTGCTGCCGTCCCTCTCGGAAAAGCTGTTCGGCCTGAAGCTGGAAGCGGTGGAGGAATAAAGAAAAAAGAAAACCCTCTCAGGCGCATTCGCGCCAGCTCTCCCGAAGGGAGAGCTCTATTGCAGCTGACCGGTAACTGCTGAAAAGCTCCCCCTCTCGGGGGAGCTGGCATCGCGTAGCGATGACTGAGAGGGTAAACAAATAGCACCTGCTGCCTTCGGAAAGGAAGGCGGCAGGTGCTATTTTTGTGCTTATACTGCGATGACGGGCAGCTTACTCCACCACGTCCTCGAACTGGCTGTTGTACAGGTCGGCGTAGAAGCCGCCTGCTTCGATCAGCTGGTCGTGGGTGCCCTGCTCCACAATATCGCCATCTCGCATCACAAGGATGAGGTCGGCGTCCCGGATGGTGGAAAGACGGTGTGCGATCACAAAGCTGGTGCGGCCCTCCATCAGGCGGTCCATGGCGGTTTGGATGCGCTGCTCGGTGCGGGTATCCACACTGCTGGTGGCTTCGTCCAAAATCAGGATGCGGTTATCTGCCAGAATGGTGCGGGCGATGGTGAGCAGCTGCTTCTGGCCCTGACTCACGTTGGAAGCGTCCTCGTTCAGCTCCATCTGGTAGCCGCCGGGCAGGGTGCGGATGAAGTGGTCGGCGTTGGCAGCCTTGGCGGCGGCGATCACTTCTTCGTCGGTAGCATCCAGACGGCCATAGCGGATGTTCTCCATGATGGTGCCCTTGAACAGCCATGTGTCCTGCAGCACCATGCCGAAGCCCTCGCGCAGAGCGCTGCGGTCAAAGTCACGCACATCGTGGCCATTCAGGGTGATGGAACCGGAATCCACATCATAGAAGCGCATGAGCAGCTTGACCATGGTAGTTTTGCCCGCGCCGGTAGGGCCGACGATAGCCACCTTCTGGCCGGGCTTGACCTCACAGCTGAAATCGTGGATGACGGTCTTGTCCGGGGTGTAGCCGAAGCGGACATGACTGAATGTCACCTGACCGTTGATGCAGCCGGGGTCGGCCCGGCGGGCCGGGTCTGCCTGCTGATCCTCTTCCGGCTCGTTCAGAAACTCGAACACCCGCTCAGCGGCAGCGGCCATGCTCTGCAGCATGTTGGACACCTGAGAAAGCTGCTGGATGGGCTGTGTGAAGTTCTTGACGTACTGGATGAAGGCCTGAATGTCACCGATGGTAATGGTGCCGTTTGCCGCAAAAATGCTGCCCACGATGGCCACTGCCACGTAGCCCAGATTGCCCACAAAGTTCATAATGGGCATCATCAGGCCGGAGAGGAACTGGCTCTTCCATGCGGATTCGTACAGCTTATCGTTGGCGGCGTTGAAGTCGTTCAGCACCACGGCCTCGCGGTTGAAGGCTTTGACCACGTTGTGGCCGGAGTAGACTTCTTCCACCTGACCGTTTACAACGCCCAGGATGGCCTGCTGGGCCTTGAAGTATTTCTGGCTGAACCGAACTACGATGAGCACCAGCACCAGCGAGACGGGCAGGATCAGTAGGGCGATCAGGGTCATCTTCGGGCTGATGGACAGCATCATGACCAGCACGCCGATCATGGTGGTCACACTGGTGATGAGCTGGGTGATGCTCTGGTTCAGGCTCTGGCCCAGCGTGTCCACATCGTTGGTGATGCGGGACAGCACCTCGCCCACGGTGCGCTTTTCAAAGTAGGCAAGGGGCAGGCGGTTGATCTTTTCGCTGATCTGCTTGCGGAAGTCGTAGCAGACTTTCTGGGAAAGGCCGGTCATGAGCCAGCCCTGAATAAAGCTGAAGGCGCTGCTCAGCAGGTACATGCCCAGCAAAAACAGCAGCACCCGGCCAATATACACAAAGTCGATGCTGCCGGTGCCGCGGAGCTTGGCGATCCAGCCGGTGGCAAGGGCCGTGGTGGCTTTGGCCAGCACCTTGGGGCCGGCAATGTTGAAGATGGTGGACAGAATGGCAAAGACAATGGCCGTAATGAGCGGCAGTTTGTAGTGGCTCATGGTGCCGATCAGCTGCCGCAGCGTGCCCTTGAAGTCCTTGGCGCGCTCGGTGGTCATGCGTCCGGGTCTTGGCATATCACACACCCTCCTTTTCCGTATTCAGAATGCCCAGGTCAAGCTCTTTCTGGCTCAGCTGGCTGCGGGCGATCTCCTGATACTCCGGGCAGCTGGCCATGAGCTGGGCATGGGTGCCCTTGCCCACCAGACGGCCCTCGTCCAGCACCAGGATCTGGTTTGCGTGCAGCACGGTGGAGATGCGCTGTGCCACGATGATGACGGTGGCGTTGTCGGTCTGGGCCTTCAGGGCGCGGCGCAGGGCCACGTCGGTCTTGTAGTCCAGGGCCGAGAAACTGTCGTCGAACAGATAAATTTTGGGGTCCTTGGCAATGGCACGGGCGATGGACAGGCGCTGCTTCTGGCCGCCGGACACGTTGGAACCGCCCTGGGCGATGGGGCTTGCGTAGCCCTCCGGCTTTGCGTCGATGAACTCGGTGGCCTGTGCGATGGCAGCGGCCTTTTTCACGGCGGCGTCGGTGATGTGGTCCCCGCCGAACTTCAGGTTGCTGTCGATGGTGCCGCTGAACAGCACCCCCTTCTGGGGCACATAGCCCAGCAGGTCGTGCAGCTGTGCCTGGGGCATCTGGCGCACGTCGATGCCGTCCACGGTCACGCTGCCGCCGGTCACGTCGTAGAAGCGGGGGATCAGGTTGAGCAGGGTGGACTTGCCGCAGCCGGTGGAGCCGATGATGGCAGTGGTCTCGCCGGGCTTTGCGGTAAAGCTGATGTGCTCCAGTGCGTCGCTGTCGGCACCGGGGAAGCGGAAGCTCACGTCGTGGAACTCCACCACGCCCTGCCAGTTCTTGTGCTCCTTTGCGGCCTTGGCGTCGGCTTCGTCCGGGTCGTGGATGGTGGCCTTGGTGCGGATGACCTCGTCGATGCGGTCTGCGGCCACACCGGCACGGGGCAGCATGACGGCCACCATGGCCAGCATCAGGAAGGACATGACGATCTGCATGGTGTAGGTGATGAATGCGATCATCTCGCCCACCTGCATATTTCCGGCATCCATGGCCTTGCCGCCGAACCAGACGATGAGCAGGCTGGTGCCGTTCATGATCAGGGTCATAAAGGGCATCATGGCCACCATGGCGCGGTTGGTGAACAGCTGGGTGCCCATCAGGTCCCGGTTGGACTTGTCGAAACGAGCCTCCTCAAAGGCCTCCCGGCTGAAGGCACGCACCGGCATGATGCCGGTGAGGATCTCGCGGCTGACGAGGTTCAGCCGGTCCACCAGCGTCTGCATGATCTTGAACTTGGGCATGGCCACGCTCATCAGGAAGAGGATGAGCAGCAGCAGCGCAGCCACGTCCAGCACCACGATCCAGGAAAGGCCCGAGCGGCTGCCCACCACATGGAGCACACCGCCGATGCCCAGAATGGGCGCATAGGCCACCATGCGCAGCAGCATGACGCAGACGAACTGCACCTGCTGGATGTCGTTGGTGGTGCGGGTGATGAGGGACGCGGTGGAGAAGTTCTCGATCTCCGCATTGGAGAAGTGGATGACGGCGGAGAAGGTCTCGCGGCGCAGGTCGCGGCCGATGGCGGCGGACACGCGGGAGGCCAGGAAGCCCACCGCGATGGACACGGCCACCATCAGCAGGGTCAGGGCCAGCATCTGGCCGCCTACCTTATATAAATAGTGCATCTGCACGTCGTGGGCAATGCCCTGGGCCTCGTACTCCAGCCCCACCAGCAGCAGAGCCTGGCTCTTCAGGTTCTCCACCACGGTGTCGTCCAGCTGGCCGATGGCACCGGTCAGCTGCTGCTGCACGGCGTCGCGGCGGAAGCCGGGCATCTGGCTCATGGCGGCAAACTGGCCGCACACGGTGTCCAGATCCTCCGCCGTGGGGGCCGCAGTCTCGGTTTCCGTGTCGGGATTGCGGTCGGCACCGGAGGCCTGCAGGTCCGCAAGGCCGGTCATGCCCATGCCGGTCTGCCCGGCGGGGGTGTTGGCTGCCTGGGTGGCCGCCAGATACAGCACGATATCCGGCGTGGTCACAGCATCTTCCAGCGCAGTGCGCTCGTCGGCGGTCAGGTCGGTGCGCAGGCGCAGCACATCGCCGTCGGCGGTGTAGGCGTTCTGGAAGGCAGCGGCGTCCTCCTCGCGCATCAGCAGCGAGAGGGCATCCAGCGTGCTCTGCCGCACGGTGTCGGGCAGGGGGCTTTCGATGCCGCCCTGCTGGATGCCGGTGTCCACGATCTTGCTGGTGTAGTCCGGCAGCGACAGATCGCAGTACGCCTGCACGAACAGCAGTGCGAACACCACGAGGCAGACGGCCCAGTGACGGGCCAGCTGCTTAAAGATCTTTGTCATGGTTTGGTTCTCCCTTCGGTTTGGTGGTACGCGCAGCGTTTTCCGCAAGAATGGCTTCCATCAGCGCGCCGCGCAGCGCTTCCATCTGGGCCAGCTGTTCCGGCTCCAGCCGGGCCATGACACTGGAAAAGTAGTCCCCAAGAGCAGCCTCGCACTGTCGGCAGGCCTCGTACCCCTTGGGCGTGAAACGCACCAGCGTCTTGCGGCGGTCGGCAGGGTCGGCAAAGCGTTCCACAAGGCCGTCCTGCTCCATCTGCCGCACCGTGCGGGAAATGGCAGGAAGCGGTTGATGAAGCTCCTGAACAAGATCGGAGATATAAACGGCACCGTCCTGTCCATGGAGCCGAATGCAGCCCAGCAGCCCTTCCAGCATGGGGAAGTGGCGCTTGGGGCAGTCGGCCAGAGCGGCCTTCATGCCGGCCTTGGATGCTTTGCTCAGCCGGTGGATGTAGCGGCAAAGCCCACGGAAACTCAACGTGGATTCCTCAGACACGCGATCCCTCCTCTCAAAAATTACTTAACAGCTGTTAACTGTTAACGCTTGACAATAATAGTCTTTTGCCGGCCGGATTGCAACCCCCTGCAGGGATTGTTTCACAAAAGTTCACAAAAACTCCCTCAGTCGCCTATCGGCGCCAGCTCCCTCTGAGAGGGAGCCTTATCTCGTGGCGGCACCAAAAGCCTCCCTCCTGGAGGGAGGTGGCTTTGCGAAGCAAAGACGGAAGGAGTTGACTCCCGTTCCTCCGCATACACATAAAGCAAAGGGGGCATCGGGCATGGAACAGCGTTTGTGGATGATCCTGCAATTGTTCGGCGGGGCGGCACTTTTCTTATACAGCATGGACACCCTCACGGACGCTTTGCAGCAGGCGGCGGGGGACACCCTGCGGCAGGCCCTTGCCCGGCTCACGGCCCACCCGCTGGCCGGGGTGCTCACGGGGGCGGCGGTCACGGCGGTGGTGCAGAGCAGCTCGGCGGTCACGGTGCTGGTGCTGGGCCTTGTGGGGGCCGGGCTGCTGACCCTGCAGCGGGCCGTGCCGGTGGTGTTCGGGGCCAACATCGGCACCACGGTCACCGCGCAATTGCTGGCCTTCCGGCTGGAGGATGCCCGGTATCTGCTGCTGGTGACGGGGCTGCTGCTCTGGTTCGCGGGGCGCGGGCGTCTGCATGCAGCCGGGCAGGCGCTGTTTGCGTTCGGCCTGCTGTTTGAGGGCATCGCGGTCATGGCCGAGGCCATGGAGCCGTTGGCAGCAGGGCCGGTGTTCCGGCAGTGGATGGCCCGGGTGCGGCACCGCCCCGGCCTGGGCCTGCTGGCAGGGCTGGGCATGACCCTTGCCGTGCAGAGCAGCTCCGCCACCATTGCGGTGCTGCAGCAGATGGCCGCCCGCCCCGGGCCGGACGGCGGGTGCCTGCTGGGCCTTGCGGGGGCCATCCCGGTGCTGTTGGGGGACAACATCGGCACCACCGTCACGGCGGTGCTGGCATCGGTGGGGCAGAGCCGGGACGCCAAACGTCTGGCGGCGGCCCACGCCCTGTTCAACCTGTCCGGGGCAGCGGTGTGCTGGCTGCTGCTGCCCCAGTTCACCGCGCTGGTGCGGCTGGTCTCGCCCCACGGGCCGGAGAGCGCCGTGCTGGCCCGGCAGATCGCCAACGCCCACACCCTGTTCAATCTGGGCTGCACGGTGCTGTGGCTGCCCCTGACCCCTTGCATGGTGCGCATCGTGTGCATTCTTTTGCCGGAGAAGCACGCCCCTGAGTTGAAACGAACGCCCTAAAATGGTATAATAACAGTGTATCGAACAATTTTGTGACGCTTTTGTTGCACAAATGATGAACTGACTCTTCTGTGGGCCTGCAGCGGTGTGCGGCTGCCAGGGCACAGAGCGAACCAAGAGGACGTGTTTACTATGAAGGATATCATCAACGGGTTGACCGAGCGGTTCCGCAGGCAGCATGTACAGGCCCGGCGCTATGTGGCCATGATGCTGGTGCTGGCCCTGCTCACCACCCTGTTCGTCAACTGGCAGCTCCATGGGGTGGGCATCTCCATGACTGCCGACTACCACTGCGGCTACGAGGAGCACCAGCACACGGCGGCCTGCTACGAAAAAGTGCTCACCTGCGGTTACGAGGAGGGCGAGCCGGAAACGCCCGTCACCTCTTCGGACAGCAGCGCCGATCTGGTGTCCGCCTACAGCGCGGAAGAGCCGGAAGAGCCGGTGCAGACCGAGCCGGAGACCATCTGGGTGCCCCATGAGCACACCGATGCCTGCTACGAGGAGCACCGGGTGCTGACCTGCTATCAGGAAGAGCACGAGCACACCGACGACTGCTTTGACGAGTACGGTGCGCTCATCTGCGGCGAGTTCGAGCATATCCACGACGACAGCTGCTACACCACCGAGTATGAGCTGGTGTGCGGCCTGGACGAGGGCGAACTGATGGAGGAACCCAACCCCGCCTATCAGGAAATGCCTGCCATCCGCCCCGTGGTGGACCTGCCCCCTGAGCCGGCCGAGACCACCCCGGACGAGCCGGTGCTGCATCACCACACCGACGCCTGCTACACCGAGGAGCTGGTGTGCACCATCCCGGAGCACCACCACACCGTGGAGTGCCTGGCCGATACCCAGGCCGACGTGGAGACTGCCGAGGAATGGCAGGCCGCGGCCAATGTGGCCCTGAACGGCAACTGGGCCGAGGACCTGCTCACCGTGGCAAAGTCCCAGCTGGACTACCAGCAGAGCGACAAGAACTTCAAGCTGGATGTGGAGGACCAGCAGGTGCTGCGCGGCTACTCCCGCTATGGTGCCTGGTACGGCAACCCCTACGGCGCCTGGGACGTGATGTTCCTGTCCTACTGCCTGCACTTTGCGGGTGTGCCCCAGACGGTGGTGCCCCAGCGTGCGGGCGTGATGGCCCTGCACAGTGACCTGCGCGGCTCCCAGTGGCTCACCGACGCCGACGGCTCCACCGCAAGGCCCGGCGATATCGTCATCTACAACACCCTCACCACCGAGCAGGTGGCCGTGGACGAGAGCTCCTATGGCATCGCCCTGCTGGACCTGGACGAGGACCCCGACACCGCCGCCCAGCTCACGGCTTCCGAGCCGCAGGTGGACACCCGCACCGTGACCACCGAGACGGTGGGCGTCGTGTCCGCCGTGGACCCCGACGCCGGGACCCTGACCGTGATCTCCGGCAACGTGGACGGCAAGGTGGCCGAGGTGCCCGCTGCCATGTCCGACGTGACCAGTGTCATCTCGGTGACCGGCGCCTATGCCGCCGAGACCACCGCTGTGGCCCCGGAGGACCCGGCAGGCTCCCAGGAGGAGCTGGACGGCAGCTATGCGCTGCTGGAAGATGAGGATGGCTTTGGGGCCACGGTGGAATGGGTCGGCGAGGCCCGGCAGCAGGACCCCGATGCCCCGGCCCTGCTGGCAGAAACTGCCGATACGGAGGTGAACCTGGACCCCGCCTGGATCACTAAGACAGAGTTCGAGAAGGAGGTCAATGGCTCCTGGGAGCCCCTGGTGGGGAATGAAGTGGAAAGCGGTACCAACGTGCAGGTCACCGTGACCTACAAGCTGCCTGCGAGCACCCTGAAGCCGGACCGGCGGACTCTGTGCTACCAGCTGCCTGAGGCCATGAAGCCCAAGCAGCCCACCTCCGGCAAGATCCTGGACGAGACCGACAACAACAAGGTCATTGGCACCTATACCATCGACACCAACGGCCTGGCAAAGCTGACCTTTGACAAAAGTGAGAAGTTCACCGGTTTGGATGCCAGCGGCAACCGGGAGTTTACCGGAACCTTCCAGTTCTCCCGGAAAGTATGGGCAGATGATTTTGAGAATAACAAAACCATCACCTTTGAAAAGGGCTTTACTCTGACCATCAAGAAGAAAACGGCAGATATAAAGATCAGTAAAGGGTACACCGGCTATTGGAGTGCCTTTGAAAATCATCCGGAAAGTGGCACCTTCATAAACCATTATATGGTGACGGTGGAGACCACCAACGGTACCAAAGACCCGGTGACCCTTACGGATACCCTGAACACGAATCAGAGTGGAATCAGTGCTGGTGATTACCTGAAGGGCGGCACCTACCTGAAAAACTCCTTTAAACTTTACAAGGAGGACGCTTCGGGTAAACGAACGGAGATCCTGCCGTTCCCCGACTGCAAGATCCAGGAGGACAGCAACGGCAACCCCCAGGTGGTCATTAAGGACCTGGAAGCATTGGGGATTGAAGAAAAGTACATCTGGTACTATGACGTTCAGCGGAACTATGCGGACTTTGACAAGATGCCCAACGGTGTCGGTATGATCTTCAATACGGCAACAGCGAAGGCAGGGGACAGGGAGGAAAAGAAGGCTGAAGCATACTACACATGTAAAACCCCTCGCATTGAGAAGAACGGCCAGTACGACCCCAAGACAGGCCACATCCAGTGGACGATCACTGTAAAGGTACCCCATTCTTTCCTGGGGTCCTATATGCTGCAGGGCTGCAAGATCACAGATGCCTTGCCAGACAGTGTGAAAATCGTAGGGGATGTAAAAGTAGGCAACACCACGATATCGGCAGAGAAATTCCGGCAAAATGGCTATACCATCCCGGAGAGTTTCACGGGGACGGAGCTGACCATCACCTTTGAGACCACCACCCCCCTGGGCGGCGGCTCGGTGACCAACACAGCACAGATCGAGACCAAGAGCAAACACACCTTTGAGGCCTCGGATACCGTGAACATCGGGCAGGGAGCTTGGACCCTGAGCAAGCAGCTGTCCAGCAGCAGCAAGGGCCTGGCCAAATGGGATATCTCTGCCGCCAATGCGGCCGGCGAAAGCAGCTTTACCCTGGTGGAGAGCCTCAAGGACGCTGTGAACGAAAGCGGCCAGACCCAGCTGGACACCCACTACGCCTACGCCGCAGAGCTGGAGAAGGCTTTGGAAAACGGCCTGACCCTGACCCTCCACGACGGTGGCACCATGACCTATGCCCAGGCTAAGGCCGCCGGGGTCATTGCCGTCACCTACTACAGCGGTGCCGACGGCACCGGCGGCACGGTGACTGCCAACGACCCCTCCACCTGGGTGCGGAGCTTTACCATCCAGATAAACAAGGCAGATGACAACCCGGTGCGGCGTGTGGAGGTAAAGGACCTCCCTACCCACGAGGATCAGAGCAATGTGCCCACCGGAGAGAAATGGACTTACAAAAACAGCGTCAGCATCCAAGGCAGCTCTCAGAGGGCTGAGGCAGAGGACACCTACCACAGCTACAAGAGCTTTGAAAAACGGGTGTCGGCGAACAGCGATCAGGACGAATCTGGTTACCAAAGCGGAGACCAGACCTACCAGTACAGTAAACTCGACGGCAAAAACCTCCACTATCAGCTGGTGGTGCAGACCGCTGCCGAGGATGATGCCGACATCGTCATCACCGATACCCTGCCGGAAAACACTGAGTTCAATGAGAACTGGGTAACGATCGGCATGGACGAAGGGGCCCCGGATAAGATCAGCGAGTTGAAGGGTGCCGCTGCCACGGTAGCCTACGAGAAAGCCACCCGGCAGCTGACCATTACCATCCGCGACTACAACCTGAGCAAGAACAAACAACACAAGTTCCGCATTCTGTACAAGGTGAGCGTGGACGACGATCCCCGCTGGCAGAACCCCTCGGTGGGCCAGGTGATCTACACCAACACGGCCCAGTGGGGCGAGCTTACCGAGAACCTCCACACCACGGTGGAAAAGACTGTGGACCCCCTGAAAAAGACCGGAAAGCTGGTGGATGGCAAAACCGACCGCATCGAGTACCAGGTGGTGGTGAACCCGGCCCGGAAGGACCTGTCGGTGGAAGCCAACAAGGCCCCGACCATTGAGCTGTGGGACGACGTAAAGGCCCAGAACGGTGCCATTGTCCGGGGAGACCCGGCGTCTGTAAAGCTGTATTACTTCCAGTATGACGAAGCCACCAACACCGTGACCCGAGGGGATGAAGTGCCTCGCAACCTGTACCAGGTGCTGCCGGCAGATGGCGAGGGCTGGCTCCACATGGTGATCCCCAACCAGGCCGCCATGATCCTGGTGTACCAATGTGATGTAAAGCAGGGCAGTGCTGCTGAGGATTACAACGTGGACAACACCGTCAAGCTGGGCAATGGGGCCTCCACCGAATCGGATTCCATCAAGTTTACCTATGCATCTGCCGCCACAGCCTCCACCGGACAGTTCCTGCTCCACAAGGTGGACGATTACTCCGGCGTGGCATTGCAGGGAGCAGAGTTTACCATCTGGCAGTATGATCTGCAAACCAAGGATTGGCAGCGCTGGAGAGGCGGCGTAAACGGCACCGTCACCACCAACGAAAAGGGCCAGGTGAGCCTGACGGTGCTGGAAAACGGCAGCGAACAGACCCTGAAGCCGGACCTGCTGTATAAGATCGTGGAGACCAAAGCACCCCAGAACTACCAGAAGGACGAGACTCCCCATTATGTGCTGTTCCATAAGAGCAACGAGACCCCCCAGACGGCCTTTGATACCGCTACGGGCAAGGGGACGGCGATGGATGAGGGAAAGACCATCCAGTTTGATGATGTCCAGGTGGGCAGTGCCGCCCAGACCACCACGGCCCAGTATACCAACCGCTACAGCAACCTGACCGTCAGCAAGCTCTGGCTGGATGCCGACACCCGCCAGCCGGTGGAACCGGCGGTGAACAGCATCCACATCAAGGTCTGGCAGTACACCGACAATGACAAGGACAGAACGTTGTTTGCCGAAGCCGACCTGACCGCAGGTAACAACTGGACCTGGTCCGAGTCGGGGGACAAACTGCCCCTGATGGACGAGAACCGCAAGGCGTACCACTACCTGGTGGAGGAAACGACCACCGGCAACTGGAACGTGTACATCTCCAACAACGGCGTGCAGACCGGCAATATCACGGTGCAGAACTACGTCTACACCGGCTACGAGCTGCCGTCCACCGGCGGCATGGGCACGGCACCCTTCGGGGTGCTGGGCGGCGCACTGGCCGCTGCAGCAGCCCTGCTGCTGGTCCGCAAACGGAAACAGAACGAGGAGGAGTGAGCAGCCATGAAACAAAACAAAAACAACCGGTTTGCCGCTCTTCTGCTGGCGCTGTGCATGGTCGTGTGCTGTGCACTGCCCGCGCTGGCAGCCCCCGCGGCCAGCGCCAACATCGACCTGAGCCGCACCGGCAGCATGGACGTGACCCTGTACGACCACCAGAACGACGTCCCCCTGCGGGGCGGCGCACTCACCGTGTACAAGGTGGCGGACGTGGCCCGCACCAACGGCGACCTGCACTTTGTGTACACCGCCGACTTTACGGGCTGCGGCATCGCGCTGGGCGACCTGACGGACAGCACGCTGGCTTCCAGGCTGGAAGCCAAGCTGCCCGCCCGCGCCGCCGGCACCACCCATAAGATCAGCGAGCAGGGCATCGTCTCCTTTGACGCGCTGCCGCTGGGCCTGTACCTCGTGGTGCAGACCGAGAACTCCAAGGGCTACGAGGCCATCAATTCCTTCCTGGTGTCGCTGCCCATGGCGGACGAAAGCGGCTGGCTCTACACCGTGGACGCCACCCCCAAGGTGGGCGCGCCCACGCAGGAGGTGACCCCGCCCGAACCGGAAACTCCCAGCACGCCTTCGGAACCGGGCAAACCGTCCAAGCCGGAGAAGCCCTCGGAACCGGACAAGCCCACCCAGCCCGAAACCCCGGATGAGCCGGACAACCCGGACATGCCGGTGGACCCCAACGACCCCAACCGCCCGGTGTCGCCCGGCAACCCGGACAACCCGGTGGCCCCCGGCACGCCGGATAACCCGGTGGCGCCGGGCCGCCCGGACGGCAATGCACTGCCCCAGAGCGGCCAGCTGAACTGGCCCATCCCGTTCATGGCCTGCAGCGGCGTGCTGCTGTTTGCCGTCGGCTGGGTGCTGGACCGAAAGGAGACGCTGGCATGAACACAAAGCAGAAGATCGGCCGCGCCTGCATGATCGTGGGCATCCTGCTCATTCTGGGCGCGCTGGCCCTGCTGGGCTATAACCAGTGGGACGCCAACCGCGCCGACCAGGCTTCGCAGGACGCCCTGGGCAAACTGGAAGAGACCCTGACCGAGACCATGGAGGACAAGACGAAGGACGAAGAGCCGGTGGTCCAGCCGGAGCTGGACCCGGAGCAGGAGATGACCGTCACCGACATCGACGGCTGGGGCTACATCGGCTATCTGTCCGTCCCGTCCATCGGGCTGGAACTGCCCGTGATGAGCGAGTGGAGCTACGCGGGCCTCAAGGTGGCCCCGGGCCGCTACTCCGGCTCCACCTACGCCGACAACATGGTGGTCTGCGCCCACAACTACGCCAAGCATTTCAGCCCCATCAAGTGGCTGGCCCTGGGCAGCGAGGTGTACTTTACCGACATGGACGGCCAGCGCTGGAGCTATGAGGTGACCAACGTGGAGACCATCCAGCCTACGGATATCGAAAAAATGATCACGGCCAGCGACGAGGACGCCTGGGACCTGACCCTGTTCACCTGCACCACCGGCGGCCGCGCCCGCTGCGCCGTGCGCTGCACCCGCACCGGTTACCCGGTCTTGGAGACCAGCGCGGCAGGGCGGATCACGGAGTAAGCAGGACGATTTGGAATTGCCTCCGCTTTGCTCTGGCAATATCAGCGGAAAATTATTTTTAAAGATATGCAATCCCGGAAAATCTGCGGATTTTCCGGAATTGTTTTTTCACGGATGGGCGTTAAGGAAAGTGGCCTGTTCTCTGGAAGGCAAACGATTTAGAATGCCCTCCGCTTTGCTCTGGGCATGAATAGCGGAAAAATTATTTTAGATTTTGCAAATCCGGCAGGGCTGCGGCCCCGCCGGATTTGCTTTTTCACGGGAGGGGCCGTTCCGGGAAGTGGCATCGGCTGCTGTTGGCCTGCGGCCAAAGCGCAGAAGGAGAACTCGCGTTTTGCGGAAAGGAATCCCGTAACGTCCCTCCCGGTGCGATGTCATTCCGGTATCAGATGCCACTCCCCGCCATGACCCCTCTGGTGAAAAGGCAACTCCGGAAAATCCGCAGATTTTCCGGAGTTGCAAAAAAAAATAATATTTCCTCTAATTATGGCGCAGCGCACGCGGAGCCATTTCAAATCGTCCTGTTCCGGTTTCCCGCAAGCGTACAGGGAACTGTCGCGCCAGCGTCCACAAAAAAAAGCACCCGCCATGCGGATGCACAGCGGGTGCCTTGAAGGGCTCTGCGGGGATGCTCAGTGGGTGGTGCCCATGTCCACAGCCAGGTCGGCGTCGTTCTTCACAACGGCCTCCACGGCCTTCTCCAGGCCGCGGGCGATCTGGTGCAGGTCCATGCTGGGGGTGCCCAGGGGCTTGTTGACCACCTGCTCCATGGCGTAAGGCACATGGATGAAGCCGCCCCGGATGTTGGGGTACTTCTTGTCGATGAGGTACAGCAGGGTGTACATCAGGTAGTTGCACACATAGGAGCCTGCAGTGTAGGACAGGGCGGAGGGGATGCCTGCATCCTTGATGCTCTGCACCATGGCCTTCACGGGCAGGGAAGTGAAGTAGGCGGTCTCGCCGTCCTCCTGGATGGTCACGTCGATGGGCTGATAACCGGCGTTGTCGGCGATGCGGCCGTCCATCAGGTTGATGGCCACCTTTTCCGGGGTGATGGCGGAGCGGCCGCCGGCCTGACCGATGCAGATGACCACATCGGGCTGGTTTGCCTGAATGGCAGCTTCCAGCACCTCACCGGCACGGATGAACTCGGTGGGCACTTCCTGCTTGACGATCTCGGCACCGGCGATGGTGTCGGGCAACAGCTTCACCGCCTCAAAAGCGGGGTTGACGGCCTCGCCGCCAAAGGGGTCGAAACCAGTGAGCAGAATTTTCATAGTAAAAAGCCTCGATTCTCAGATATAAATGGACGGCTCCAGAACGGTGAGCTGTCCGTGATCCATGATCATGCGGTTGTCCACATAGATGCAGGGAGCGTGGGTGACCAGATCGTAATGGCCGGAAGCATCCTGCACACCGCCCAGCGCAATGTTGCGCCCGAACCCGATATGGAAGGTGCCATAGGTGGATTCGTCCTCGATGTAGCAGTTGCCTGCACAGCGGGAGTGGGTGTTGAGCCCGATGCCAAACTCCGCCGCCACCACCATGTTCTCCGGGTCGTGGAAGCGGGCCAGAAACTGCTTGAGCCGCCTGCCGCTGGCATTGTCCTCGATCTCCACGATGCGGCCGCCGCGCAGCTCCACCCGCACGGGGCTGTCCACGATGCCGATATAGCCCATGGAGCCGTCCAGGATCAGGGTGCCGTTGGTGTCGCTCTCCACCGGTGCCACATACACTTCCACGCTGGCAGAGGAAAGGCCCTTGCCGTCGTGGCAGCAGCCGTTGAAGAAGCCGGGCACACGCCCCTCGATGTTGAAATCCAGGTTCGTGCCAAGCTCCGTGGTCACATGGATGTGTCTGGCGTTCTGGTAGCAGGCCATGATGATGCTGGCCATGATCCTGCTTTTGGGCAGGCTCATGTTCAGGAAGTCGTAGCTCAGCAGTGACTGCCCGTTGCTGGTGCTCAGCGGCAGCGACAAAAACCGGTTGCGGCGGGCAATGACCCGCTTGACGGCCCGTGTGGTGATGAGGGAATACTCGGCAGCACCGATCACGGCGTTGTAGGGGTCAAAGGCGTCCTCGCGGTCATCGAAATACTGGCCCACCTGCTCGTGCAGGTCGTCCAGCATCAACACATCCGCCACGCTGCCCACCGCCTGTGCGGCTTGCTGCATGGCCGCCACCTCGACAGCATACTTCTGGCTGGATACGATCAAGATGCGTTCGCCTGCACGGAGCCGGACCCAGTCGCGAATAATGATATCGGCTCCGTGCTGAATTGCTTGTTCCATTGAATCACTCGATCTAACAAAAAATCACTTCAGGAGGATCATCATCACGATCTGGACCACCATCATGATGATGGCGACAGGAACCTGATTCTTGATGACGCCCATGGGCTTCTTCATATCCAGCAGTGCCACGGGCACGGTGTTGAAGTTTGCAGCCATGGGGGTGCACAGGGTGCCGCAGAAGCCGCAGGTCAAAGCCAGCATGCCGATGACCACCGGGTTTGCGCCGTGGGCCAGCACGAACGGGTAGCCGATGCCCACGGTCATCACGGTGATGGCGGCGTAGGCGTTGCCCATGATCATGGTGAACAGCATCATGCCGATGGCGTACACCACGATACCGGCGTTCACATTGCCCTCGGGGATGATGTGGCTGACCAGGTCAGAGATCACATCGCCGACACCGGCAGCGGTGAAGACGGAGCCAAGGCAGGCCAGCAGCATGGGCAGCATGGACAGGGGGCCCACGGTGGACAGCATGCGCTCGGAATCGTTCAGGAAGGTGGAGGGCTTGTTGTCGCGGTTCATGATCATCAGCAGGATGATGGCCACGATAACGCCCAGAGCCACGCCGTTCAGGGCGGACAGGCCGATGCCCATGCCGGTGATGGCGCAGATGACGGCCAGCATGCCGATGCTCAGGGTGGGGACAAAGATCTTCATGCCGATCTTCTCATAGGTAGCCTCGGTCTCGGCCTTGGTGGCAGCAGAGACAGCGCCCTTCTTGACCTTCTTGAGGATGGCGGGGATGCACATCACCACCACCAGGATGCCGCTCACCAGAGAGGGCAGCCAGCGGCCCAGAGCAAGCACGACGCCCAGCACGGCCCAGAAGATAAAGGTGCCCACGGGTTCCGGGTTCTCCTTATCCTTCAGGTTCTTCACACCGCAGTAGATGCACAGCAGGCCGATGATAAAGTAGATGATCTCCATCACCTTGGTGGACAGGCTGTAATCAGCACTCATAAAAAAGCTCATTCTTCTGTCCTCCCTTACTTATAGTACTTCTGGATCATCTTGCGATCCTTGATCACATAGAATACGATGGCGACCACAGTGGCAATGATGCACACGGGGATCTCGATGGCAGCCAACTGGGCCAGCTCCACCTCGATGCCCAGGCCGGCCAAAGTGCTCTGCACCAGCAGGCCGCCGGAGCCGCCCACGAACAGGACCTGACCGAAGAACCAGGTGATGTTCTCCATGCCGGCAGCCATGCCCTTCAGCTCCTCGACATGCTCCTCATTGGGCTCATGGCCCTGTGCTACAATGGCACCTTCGGCCATGGGCATGATGACGGGGCGCACGAAACCGGCCACGCCGCCAAAGCCCACGTTGAAGGCTGCAAAGATCGAGCGCATCACGCCGTAGATGCCGATGACCAGGCCGGAGGTGGCACCCTTGAACTTGCCGATCAGGGCAGCGGCTGCTTCACGCAGGCCGTTGCGCTCCAGCGTGCCGGTGACCAGCATCACGATGATGAAGATGGCCATGCTGCGGTTTGCCACAAAGGTGCTGCCCAGCGTTTCCAGCAGAGTGACCGGGCCCAGACCGCCAACCAGTGCAGTCACAACGGCTGCCACCAGAATGACCAGAATGGAGTCCAGCTTCAGTGCAAAGCCAGCGATGACGATGACAATGCCGAGTAGTTTTAGTAGTTCCATAATTGCCTTCCTTTATACTTATATTTTCCCGGCATCGTACCGCGCCCCGGCAGCCTGTGGGTCAGAGGGCTGCCGGGGAAAAGCCGTGTGCCGAAAAGACGAGAAGGGGGAAGAGCCTGCTCAGAGGCGGACGAAAGCCGCCAGCAGAGCCGAGAATGCGGCCGCCGTGATCCACAGCGGGACAAGGCGGCGGCGCAGGTGGGCGGCGATGTCGCACTGCTCCAGCACACCGGAGGACTTGAGGGGCACCACGGTGGTGGAAGCGGGCACGGCGGCCTCGCTGCCATAGGGATTTGAAGAGGTGAACTCGCCGGTGCCGTCCTTGGCCGGGCAGGCGTACACGCCGTACCAGGAAGCCAGGATGCCGCCCTTCCCGGCGGCGGCCTTCTGCACCCGTACCCGCTGCACGGTCAGTGCCTCGGCCCTGCGCTCCTCCACCATCAGGTTGACACGCATCATGTTCACAAGGTTCAGCACCGAGGACACGGCGATGAGCAGATCAAAGACCAGTACCAGAATGAGCAGTGGGTGCATGGGCAGTTCCCTCCAAAAGCGGTGCCGCAGCCCGCAGGCGGTGCAGCACCTTACAACGTTAAACTTATTATAGCATAAAACCATCACAAAAGTAAATGAATCGCCCCAGATTCGCGTTTGCAAAGAAAAATAAAAAATCCCCCGTTTCCCGGAGGAAACAGGGGAGGGGACTGCCTTGCGGCAGCAATTACTTGTTCTGGATGTACTCGTGGATGGCCTTGGCGGCAGCCTTGCCGGCACCCATGGCCTTGATGACGGTAGCGGCACCGGTCACGGCATCGCCGCCGGCGTACACGCCGTCACGGCTGGTCTTGCCGTCGTCGCCGTCGGTGACGATGCAGCCGTGCTTGTTGGTCTCCAGACCCGGGGTGGTGGAGCGGATCAGCGGGTTGGGGCTGGTGCCCAGACTCATAATGACCGTGTCCACATCCAGCTCGAACTCGCTGCCCTTCTTTTCGATGGGGCGGCGGCGGCCGGAAGCATCCGGCTCGCCCAGCTCCATCTCAATGCAGGTGATGGACTTGACAAAGCCCTCGTCGTTGGCGTGGATCTCCACAGGGTTGCACAGGGTCTTGAAGATGATGCCCTCTTCCTCGGCGTGCTCCACCTCTT
>OGME01001064.1_pt1 | contig 19125 bp, 18 predicted proteins | sample 1572981 | NCBI WGS metagenome assembly OGME01 (sample SAMEA2581902, study PRJEB24529) | metagenome | biome: Human gut stool | place: China | collected 2011
CTTCGGGTCACACCGTTCTCTGCGACAAAATAGTTACTTGTCACTATTAAGCCTTCGGTTGCGGTCCTTTGGAAGGGTGCGACAATCTGGATATTTCTCAGACTACTTGCGCCCCTCCTCTCTTTTAATTCTTGATGGTATTACATATCAGATTTTATGAGTTTTGTAAAGGCTTTTTCTTATTGCTTATTACCTGTTTTCTCGGCTACTATGATGTTAGTCATCCAGCTCCGCCTCGTGCTTGAGGATCGCACCGGAGGCCGCATCGATCTCGTAGTCATATTCCATATTGCCGGACTTGAACTCGACTTCGTAGACGAGCGTTCCGTCCTCATCATCCAGCTCAATGTCCATGTCATACGCCTGATTTTCACTCAAGCCCGCATGGTTCAGGGCGATGGACTTTGCCTTGGCGTAGCCGATATCCTGCACCGTTCCGGACGGCGCGGGCTTCTGACCAGAGGGCTTCGTCGTTTCATTCGATGCGGAAACGGCAGCCAATAAATCTTTCTGCCCGCTGAGCACCTTCCCTGTGTAGGCATCCACCAGATACTCGAACTCGCCCCATGCCGTTTGCAGCTCCACCTCATAGTGCGCGGGGGATTCGTCGAGCTCGGAATCGACCTCCGCCGTGACGGAGTCGAGCGCTGTTGTCCCGGCATACTGCTCCGCAGCGTAGGCGGCGGCATCCTTGCCGATGGGCATGGCGGGCGCGCCCGCTTCGGCGAGATCTTTCAGCTCTTCGACCGAAAGCTTCGCCAGCGCGTCAAACTTCAGGGCAGGGTTGAGTGCAAGCACACGGTTCACCAGCGCCGCCTTTCCGGTCGAAATGCTGTTTTCCCGCGCCTGCTGCGTAAGTCCCGCGTCCTGCGTAAGCGTTTGCGTCAGGACGGATGCCCTCGATTCGCTTGTCTGCAAAACACCGTCCACGGTGCTCGTCAGCTCGCGCTGGAGTTTTTCCGCGCGAGCGGTATCCTTGTCCTCCACCGAGATCATGATGGCAGAGGAAATGCTGTCGAGATAGCCGTTTCGCACGAGGCTCCCCACGATGGCGTTCACAGCCACGTCGAGCTTTGCACCCTTGAGGTCTGCTCCATTACTCATATCCGCCAGGATGGCTTTTGCATCCTCGTTGAGCGGCGTACAGACGAGCACCTTTTCGCTCCGATTCACCTTCAACTCAATGCTCGGGTTCACGTCCAGCGACACCACGGAGGCCACCGCGTTTGCCCGCTGGTAGAACAGCCCTCCGCCGAGCAGCATCACCGCAAGGCAGGCGGCAATGAGTGATGTCCATCTTCTCTTCGTCGTTTTCTTTGTTGTCATGGGAATTACCGTTCCTTTCCGCTCTTCGCAGCGAGAGAGAACGCCGTTCGCATCGTTTGGCGCGGTCTTTTCAAGCGCCGCAGCCAGTCTCTGCTCCATTTTTTCATTGGTCATCGGGCGTCATCTCCTTCCAGAAAAATTCGCATCTTTTTCAATGCTCTGTGATATTTCGACAGGACGGTGGGAAGCGGCAGTTCCAGCAGTGCCGCGATCTCCCGGTGCTTCATGCCCGTGACCGCGTGAAGCAGTACAATGCGCCGCTCCTCGTCAGCAAGGTTTGCCAGCGCGCCTTGCAGCAGCGCACGCTCGTCGGCATCCAAACCGCACTCCTGCGCGGGAATGGCGTCCCATTCCTCCTCGCTGAGCGCGGCATGGCGTTCTTCGCGCCGCAGGCGCATCAGACAGAGGTTGCGGCATACGGTCAGAAGCCATCCCATCGGCGAGCCGGTAGAACGGTACTGCGCTGCGCAGTCCCACACCTGCACATAGACATCCTGTGTGAGATCCTGCGCGTCGTGCGCGTTTTTGAGGTAGGAAAGTGCTAAGCCGTACACCGCCGCGCGCGTGCGCTGATACAGCTCCGCCAAAGCGTCACGGTCATCACCAGCAACGCGGATGAGCAATCGCTGCAATTCGCGGCGCTCCTCCGCCGGCGCATATTCGGTTGTCATCAGCATACTGAGCATGGGCTTTTTCTCCTGTCATCCGTGTAATGCACGGAAAGGACGATTTATTGCACGGGATTTTTTGTTTTTATGATTTTGTTTCTTTCGCCTCATCGGACTGCAGCATTCTGTGATCCTCCGTCAGCACCTTCATCTGGCTGATGGCAATGGCGTTGAGCTTTGCCAGTCGCTCCGCCTGTGGGATTCCCTCGTTGATGAAAACCGCATTCAGATTCTCCAGATTGGACAGGCACACGAGCTGCGATACATTGGCATAGTCGCGGATGTTGCCTTTAAGATCCGGATGGGCATCGCGCCACTCTTTGGTCGTCATACCAAACAGCGCCATATTCAAAACATCGGCTTCGTTGGCATAGACCAGCGAAATCTGCCGCGCAGACAGCTCTGGCGGGATCAGATTTTCCTTGATGGCATCGGTATGAATCCGATAATTGATCTTGGCAAGGTTGCGCTTGATGTCCCAACCGAGCTGTTTCATCTCCTCGGCCTTGAGGCGCTCAAACTCTTTGACTAAGTAGAGTTTAAACTCCACAGAGATCCAAGAGGCAAACTCAAATGCAATTTCCTTATGCGCGTAGGTTCCGCCATAGCGGCCAGCCTTGGAAACAATGCCGATGGCGCCAGTCGAATCTACCCATTTCTGTGGTGTCATCACGAAACTGTTCAAACCCGCTTGGTTTCTAAACGCATCGAATTCGACACGGTTAAAATTCGGATTGTAAAGCGTTTCCCACACGCCGAGGAACTCGATGGTGTTTCTGTTGCGAAGCCAGTTTTGAATAATGTAGCGTGGATTATCACTATCCTTGATTTTTGCAATGTCTGTCAAGCTGAGAAAATCATCCCGCTTGAGATCCCACTGTACATTGATTTCTGTTCCACGAACGACCAACTTATCCATTTTCGTCGCACCTCCTCGTAGTTAATTCTTTCAGCAGCCTCTGGCATCCCGCCAGCACATCCTGCCAAGTTGTCTCGAAATCGTCGGTGTACCACGGGTCGGCTACATCGCGGGACTGCTTGGTGTAGTCCATCAGGAGGTGCAGCTTGCCGGCAAAGTCGCCACCGCAGATGCGGTGAATATTCCGCAGGTTTGCGCTGTCCATGCCGATCAGCAGGTCGTAGTTCTCGTAATCGGCATTGGCAAGCTGCCGTGCGGCATGACCGTCGCAGGATATCCCATGCTCCGCCAGCTTGCGCCGCGCCGGAGGATAGACGGGGTTTCCAATCTCCTCCCGGCTGGTTGCTGCAGACTCGATATAGAATTGTGACGCCAGCCCCGCCTTCCTGACCAAATCCTTCATCACGAACTCGGCCATTGGGCTGCGGCAAATATTGCCGTGACACACACAAAGAGTATCTTTTTCACTGCATTCGCTCTCCTGCGTTGCTTCTTTTTCTCCAGTATAGCAGGAAACCGCCTGCGCGTCGAGAGAAGAATGCAGCCATGCCTGAGATCCTATGGCTTCCAGCAGTTTTGCTTTCTTCCAGCCGAAGCGCAGCACAGCTCGGATGTACCACACTCGTTCCTCATTGCTGCTGCACCGCTCTAAAATCGCCGCATTCCGCGTCCAGCCGAGGTTCATCGCCAGCTGCATGATTTCAGGGGATTCCTCGTAGGCTGCGTAAAACGTGCGCATACGGCGCAAGTTGCGGGGAGAAAAACCCTCGACCGCAGGATAGGCCGCTTGCAGGTATTCCGACGCCGCGACAGCCGCGCCTTTCTCTGCTTTGCTGCTGACCAGCCGACCAATCTCGCAGTACAAATTCATCTGTGAAAGCTGCTCAGCCATAAGTCTGTCCAGTTCGGAAAATAGGATGCTGTAATCTGTAGGCTTGCGGATATTCATGGGCTTTCTCCTTTCTGGCGTTGTGTGCCTGTTCTGTAAAGTAGAAGCAGCGAAATGGCAATGCCATCCCGCTGCCGTTTCAATTTTAAGGGGTTACTTTTCATCCAGAGGGTTCGGTCGGTATCCGTCCATCAGAGTATCGTTCTCCATGATGAAGGGGTGTGTCGTATCCTGACCCCAAGAGGTGTCGTATTTCTCCATCAGGTAGTCGCTCAGTTCTGTGCGGTTTTGGAGCTTCACTAAACGGTATGGCTCCTGGAATGCAACCTTTTCGATGAAATACAGTGTACCGTCCTCCGCAGGCAGCAGCACGCCGACATGACCAATAAAGAGCGTGTTGTCTTCATCCGAGAATTTATCGTGGAAGACAACAGAGATCATGCTCGCTTTGCTGTCGGCAAACGCGATGCCGCGGGCTGCCCAGCCCTCCTGAAGCGCTTTGACCTGTGCTTCGACCTCTGTGCTGTCCGCGGCATTCACCGGCGCGAACAACGCGCAGAATTTGGCGGTGCTGTCCCCGCAGAGTGCGTCAGGATTGGCGTCGATTGTCTCTAAATCGGTAAAGAGCGAGTCCTCGCCCTGCGTTTCCGGCTGGTCGGCCCCTGCTGTAATAAATTCGCTGAACAGGCCAAAGGCCGTGATACGGCAGTTATAACCTGGAAAGCTGCCGTTTGCCGCCGTCCATTCATCCTGCATGTCGTAGGGATCATACTTGGTGTCGGTCGGCGCGGCGCTCTCGAAGCCATCGGTCAGCCATTCGCTCTTGACGCTGGCGTTAAACTGTTCCACTCGATTCAGTAGAGCAGCAATGCGGGATTCTTCGATTCCTGAATCCGAGAGAAGCTCGGAAAGCTGTTTTCTGGAATCCTCATCGGTCAGGTTGGAATATTCCACCGCCTCCAGCGCAGTCTGATCTGTAATCGGCTCTTTCTGCTTACCGCAACCAGCTGCAATGGTAAAAATCACAATCACATATAAAATAAATGTTGCCGTTCGTTTTCGTCTTTTCATAAAATTACCCTCTTTCAGATTATTTAGTGTTCCCCAAAAAGGGAAAAGCGACTGAAAGAGAAATTCACTCCTGCATCGCTCTATCTCGAAAATACACCTACGATGTTATCAGTCACATCCTTTCATATAGATATGCGGAATCCCTTCCTTCGCTTGTTTTACAGTGCTCATTCGAGCTTCGAAGGCGGCGATTTCCTCCAGCGTTAACGGCCTGATATATTGCACCTTATGCTCGCTAACATGGCTTTTTAACCCCTCGAATATTATGCAAAAGTCTGAATAACACTTTTCCAAATCCGTATAACCGCAATCAGGATCAAACTTATCATTTTCAGCAGCTTCAAGTGCTTGCAAAAAGCCGTTTCGCTGTAGTTTCCCCAGAAGTTCAACTACTTTTTTATCACACCCCTGAAGCAAAGCTGACGATAGTAGTCTATCCGTCGTTTCAACGACGCCTTTTTTTAGCTGGCTAAAATCCTTATATAGGTCAAAATGCCGTGTCCAACCTTCACCTGCATCGGCCGTTGTCATCTTCATATAATAAACTGAGCTCTCAGTTATATGAACCTTTCCTTTTTCAAACCCGGGCAAATAGGTCTGCGCTACAAGCAGTATTTCCTGTATTACTTGACATATCTTAGTTAAATCAGGATCAATGATTCGCAAAGTCGCCTTCTCTTCTTCACGTCTCGGTATATAGACCTGAAACACATAAAATATGAAATTGATTATTACCCCGATGCTCAAATCTGAAAATAGCTTGTACCATTTCTCAATACCAGAAAGCAGTTCTGGTATGTCATATGATATGTAATACGATAAAGTTATACTAACAGCAACTATCAACAAAATAAAAAGGACTCTGTTTCTTTTGGCAAAAGACTTAATTGCTGAAAACATAATCTTGCTCCTCATTCGATTCGGTTGTTCACCTTTCTTGCCAGTATATTACATATTTTATTATACTATTTTCTTACGTAGGGCTCAAGACAATCTATAAATTACAAAGCCGCAAAGGAAAAAGCGGCGCTGCACCGCTCTTTCCTTTACTTCCTTTTCCGCTGGATCTTAGCGGATCTGCACGATCTGCTCCCAAGGGGCAAGCGTCATGCAAACTTTCTTCTCTTCGGCTGATCGACCACCTGCTCAATCTCCGTCCCACCTCGAAATGTCACGCGGATCTTTTCTCTCGACAGGACACTGACCTTTTCGAGCATCTGATAAACGATGCTGTCATCCCACTCTGTCAGTTCAGAAGGGATCGTGTTCATCACTGCGGTCGCTGCATGCACGCGGCGCTCGATCTGCTCCTGTTCCTGACGGATCTGCAAGATATTGGCTTTCCGGCGTTTCAGCTCTTCTATCATGTCGGAGATCGCGCGGAATCGTTCAGCATACTCTTCTGCGTTCACCGCATTGCTCGCCTCCTGCAGCAGGTTATCGAATTGCTTGCCGAGTTCCTCCGTGGCACGGTCGATATCGCCAAGGCTCATCAAGCCCGCCCTCGGCGCGGTGAAACTCACCAAACTCACGCCGCATATCATCCAAGGCTTTTACAACGATCTGCTCGCCAATGGCCGCATTGTTCCCAAACGGGACAAGCAGGGCAAGATCATCAAAAAGGACGGCGTCGCCGTCACGGAGACCGCACCGCTCAACGCAAAGACCGTGCGCAATGTTCACGGCGTTCTGACAAAGGCCCTTTCTCAGGCCGTCAAGGTGGGCTACATCGCACGCAATCCGTGTGACATGGTAGACCTTCCCCGCGTCGAGAAAGCGCAGATCATGCCGCTTACCGACGAACAGGTCAAGTCTTATCTCGCCGCAGCGGATACCGACAACGATTATGGAGATATTCTGAAAGTAATTCTCTTTACCGGCCTGCGTGAAGCAGAAGCACTGGGGCTGACATGGGATTGTGTCGACTTCAAGAAAGGCACGCTCAAAATTTGCAAGCAGTTACAGAAGCGCCCCGCCGAGGCTGGCGGCTTCCAGTTTGCCGCCCTCAAAAACGACAAGACGCGCATCCTGCGCCCCGCTTCCTTCGTCATGGATATGCTGCGCGCCGTTCGCTCCAAGCAGGCGCAAAGGCGCTTACAGGCCGGTGATCTTTGGCAGGACTGGATAGACCCCGCCAAGCAGTACGCCGCCTGTCGGCTCGTTTTCACAAATGCGCTCGGCGACCACCTGCACCCACAGCGTCTTTATGCACATCATAAGAAGATTGCAGCCAAAGCAGGAGCGCCGGACGCCCGTGTGCATGATCTGCGCCACACCTTCGCCGTGCTCTCCCTGCAAAACGGCGATGACGTGAAGACCGTGCAAGAAAACCTCGGTCATGCGACCGCGGCTTTTACGTTGGACGTTTACGGCCACGTCTCAGAGCGCATGAAGGAGGACAGCGCCGCCCGGATGCAGGGCTATTTTGAAAATCTCAAAAAGGCATGAAAAAAGCTCCGTCGATATCATCATTGGCGGAGCTGCTTTTGTCCCCGTTGAGGGGTAAAACTTTTAATTGGGGTAAACTTAGGGGTAAAACATATTCTGTCAAAATGCAAATGCAACTTTTCTGCGTCAAAAGCGTCTAAATCATGCAGCAAAAAGAAAGAACCGCGACTTTTCAGTCACGGTTCTTTGGCAGCGGGAGAAGGATTCGAACCCTCACATACGGAGTCAGAGTCCGCTGTGCTACCATTACACAATCCCGCTATATTGCGCTGTTTGCCGCGCTGTGTCATTCAGCGAACAAATGTTATTATAGCAGGAACTTTGCATTTGTCAACAGGAAATTTTCTAAAAAATCAAAATTTGGAAAATTCCTGCCTCTTCCCCACTTTCCTGTCACATCCAGATGGCAAACAAGCGCAGCAGCGGCTCGAACACGCGGCGCAGGACGCTGCGCTTGGCCCACTCCTCCGCCGTGACGAGACGGCTGTGGTCGACGATCATATCCATATCCTCGAGCAGCGATTCGATCATCGGCGCGCTGTAGACCATCACGCCGCACTCATAGTCGAGCTCAAAGCTGCGGTAGTCCATATTCGCCGAGCCAACAAAGGCTGCTTCGCGGTCGACCATGATGCTTTTTCCGTGCAAAAAGCCAGGGGTATAGCGGTATACCTTTACGCCGTGTTTGATGAGCTCGCCAAAGTACGACTCCGCCACGCAGTCGGCGTACCAGTGGTCAGGCTTGCCCGGCAGCATCAGCCGCACGTCCACGCCCCCGTCGCCCGCGATGCACAATGCACGCATCAGGCTCTCATCGGGGATGAAGTACGGCGTCGTGATATAGAGGAAGCGCCGCGCGCCGGAGATCATCTGGAGGAACACATCCTCGGCCGGATTGTCGGGGTTGTTCTGCGGTCCGTCGGTAAACGGCTGGCAGAAGCCCTCGCTTTTGACCGGCGTATGGGGGCGGTAATAGTCGTGCTCGTTGTGCATCACGCCGCCGAGGTTCACACACATGCGGATAAAGCTTGCCGTCAGGCCCCAGGCGCCCTCGCCTTCAAGACATACGCCGCTGTCCTTCCAGTAGCCGAAGCGCTCGATGAGATTGGCGTACTCGTCGGCGATGTTCACGCCGCCGGTGTAGGCGACGTCACCGTCGATGCAGGCGATCTTGCGGTGGTCGCGGTAGTTGAAGTGCAGGCGGTTCACATACTCGTGCACGGGGTTGAAGATGAATACCTCAACGCCCACCTCGCGCAGACGGTCGATCGTCTCGCCGGAAAAGCGCTTGATGTTGCCGAAGTCGTCGAAAATAATCTTGACCTCAACCCCCTCGCGCGCCTTGGCGCAGAGGATCTTTTCAAGCTCATCCCAGAGCTTTCCCTCAGCCAGAATGAAGTATTCAAGGAAGATGAAGCGCTCAGCCTTGGCTGCGCGGTTGATGAGATTACGCAGCAAAATCGCGCCCTCGGGCAGGTACGTGACAGAGGTATTCTGATAGAGCTGGAAGTCGCGGCGGCAGAGGTAGTTTGCCGTGCGCGACCAAGCAGGCAGCTGGCGCGTGAGCTTGTCGACGGCGATCTCACTGCGCATGCGCACGCTCTCCGGCTCGTCAGGAAAGCGCTTGGTGTTCTGCGGCAGATGGCGCTTCTGCGCCGCGCCGCCCCAGAGGAACCAGAGAATCATACCCACCGGCGGGGCCAGCAAAAGCAGGATGAACCAGATGAGCTTATAAGAAAGCTCACCTGGTTCATTGTAGATATGCACCGCAAGGAACAGCGCGCCGACCTGTACGACGCCGTAGGCCAGCGCCAGATACTCCTGCATAAAGTAGGAGATGGCGACAACAAAGCCGATCTGCACCGCAAGCAGGACGACGACCAGCATGATCCGCAGCGCCGCAGAAATGCGCCGCTCGCCCTTTTGCTGAATCTGGAATCCCTTCATCGCAGTCTCAGTCCCCTCCTGTTGGCTGTTCCCTGTTTTTGATTTTTTGTTTTCCTCAGTTCTTCTCGTAGCGCTCGTTCTTCTCGTTCAGAAGCTCGGCCTTGATGTCGTAGAGCCTCTGCGAGAGGTCCACATAATAGTTATGCGGGTTATCGAAGCGCTTGACCTCGTCCCAGAGGGTATCGACCTGCTCGGCGCAGTATTTTTTGATCTCCTCGATGCCGGGACGCTTGTAGACGAGCTTGCCTTTCTGGTAGATGGGCACGAGCAGCTCGCGCGCTTCGAAGTGATAGACTTCCTTACGCTTCCACGTGGCGTCGGGGTCGAAGATCTCAAGATTCTGGCTGTCGTCCACGGTCTCGTCGTAGACCGTCAGATAGTCGGCGATGGCCTTGCCGGTGTCGCGGCCATAGAAGCGGTAGAGCTTCTTGAAGTGCGGTGTCGTGATCTTGCCGACGTTCTCGCTGATCTTGATCTTGGGGACGATATTGCCGTCCTTGTCCTCCACTGCGACGAGCTTATAGACGCAACCGAAGACCGGCTCGCTCTTGGCGGTAATGAGACGCTCGCCGACGCCGAAGGCGTCGATCTTCGCATCCTGCATCCAGAGATCCTGGATGAGGTACTCGTCGAGCGAGTTCGAAACGGTGATGGTGCATTCCGTCCAGCCCGCCTCGTCGAGCATCTTGCGCGCCTTGCGGGAAAGATAGGCGATGTCGCCGCTGTCCAGGCGGATGCCGCACTTTTTGATGCCAAGCGGCTTCAAGATGGCGTTGAACGCTTTGATGGCGTTGGGAATGCCGGACTTTAAGGTATTATAGGTGTCGACAAGCAGGACGGCGTTCTGCGGATAGTATTTGCAGTAGGTCGCGAATGCATCATACTCCGTGTCGAACATCTGCACCCAGGCATGGGCCATCGTGCCGAGCGCGGGCGTGCCGTAGAGCTGGTCGGAGATGGTGCAGGCAGTGCCGCAGCAGCCCGCAATATAGGCAGCACGAGCGCCGTCGATGGCGGCGGCGGAGCCCTGCGCGCGGCGGGAACCGAACTCCATCACGGCGTGGCCCTTGGCGGCGCGGACGATGCGGTTGGCCTTGGTGGCGATCAAGCTCTGATGGTTCACGGTCAAAAGCGCGAACGTTTCAAGCAGCTGCGCCTCGATCGCGGGCGCGCGCACGACGACCATCGGCTCTTTCGGGAAGACGGGCGTGCCCTCGGGCACGGCGTAAATGTCGCCGCTGAAGTGGAAGTTTGCAAGATAGTCGAGGAATTCCTCGCAGAAGATACCTCTCCCGCGCAGGTAGTCGATGTCCTGCCGGTCGAAGTGCAGATCCTCGATATAGTCGATCAGCTGGTCGAGGCCGGCGGCAATGGCGTACCCGCCTCCGTCCGGCACCGAGCGGAAATAAACGTCGAAATAGGTAATGCGATCCTGGAACCCTGCTTTCAAGTAACCATTGCCCATAGTCAACTCGTAGAAGTCGCAGAGCATGGTCATATTGAGCTTCTGATCGGTTTTCATAGTCACCTCATAGTGTCACGGCGCGGACTGTGCCGCGCCTTGTAATAGGTGCATTATATCTTGCATACCAAAATAAAGCAAGGCTTTCCGCCCTTTTTCCGCTTTTTACTTGACTTTATCCATTGCGTCCCCTATGATAAAGGGACTTTCTAAAGAAACGGAGCATCACAATGGGTGTTATTTTAGGCATTGACATCGGCGGTTCGAGCACGAAGATCGTCGGTCTTGCCCCCGATCTTTCCGTCATCGACATGCTGCGCGTCAAGGCTGACGATCCGCTCACCTCGCTCTACGGCGCGATGGGCAATTTCCTTTCCACACATCATCTCCAGCTCTCCGACATCCGCCACATCGCGCTCACGGGCGTAGGCTCTTCGTATGTCGAGGGCGATATCTACGGCGTGAAGACCATCAAGGTCGAAGAATTCCCCTCTGTCGGCGTGGGCGGCCTCGCCCTCTCGGGCAAGGAGCACGCGGTCGTCGTCAGTATGGGCACGGGCACGTCGTTTCTCTGGGCCAACAAGGGCGGAGAGATCCGTCACCTCATCGGCAGCGGCGTGGGCGGCGGCACGCTCGCGGGCCTCAGCTCGCTCACAACAGGCGTGCACCAGTACGCGCTGATCCGCAAGCTCTGCCAGGACGGCGATCTCAGCCACATCGACCTGACGCTCGCCGACCTCTCGCGCGAGCAGGTGGGCGATCTCCCGCCCGAGGCCACGGCGGCAAACTTTGCCAAAGTCGCCGACGATGCGACGCCGTCGGACAAAATGCTCGGCATTGTCAATCTCGTTCTCCAGTCCATCGGCACGATGTCGGTCCTCGCGTGCAAGTGCTGCGGCACGGACACGGTCGTCCTCACAGGCGCGCTGACGATGCTGCCGCCGGCAAGGGAGACGTTCGAGCTGTTCAAACAGCTCTACCATGTCAATTTTATTATTCCCGAAAACGCGACGTTTGCTACCGCCATCGGCGCGGCGCTGTACAGCGTGAGAGAAAATTGACGCAAACCCTTCAAAAAGTGCCTGCCATCCGGCGGGTACTTTTTATTTTCAAACGCTTGTTCTATTTCGTATTTTATGCTACACTGTTCGTGAAACGAGGTGAACGCGATGGACCGCATCATTCTGCACTGCGACTGCAACTGCTTTTACGCCTCCTGCGAGCTTTTGAGCCATCCCGACCTGCGCCAACTTCCCGTCGCGGTCTGCGGCGATCCAACGGAGCGCCACGGCATCATCCTGGCAAAAAATGAACCGGCGAAGCGCTGCGGCGTCAAAACGGCGGAGACCATCTGGAAGGCCAAGCAGAAGTGCCCCGGCCTCATCCTGCTGCCGCCGCACCATCGGCTCTACGCCGAATACTCGAAAAAAATCAATGCCGTCTACGGCGAGTACACTGACTTAGTCGAGCCGTTCGGCATCGACGAGAGCTGGCTGGATGTGACAAATTCCCTCCACCTCTTCGGCGGGGACGCCAGAGCGCTCGCCGACACGCTGCGCGAGCGCATCAAGCGCGAATTTGGACTGACGATCTCGGTCGGCGTGTCGTTCAACAAGGTGTTCGCCAAGCTCGGCAGCGACTATAAAAAGCCCGACGCCACGACCGTCATCGCACGTGACAACTGGCGCGACATCGTCTTTCCCCTCCCCGTCGGCGATCTTTTGTTCGTCGGCCGCAGCGCACAGGAGCTGCTCGGCCGCTACGGCGTGCGCACGATCGGCGAACTCTCAAAATGCAGCGAGGAAATGCTCGAAACCCTGATGGGCAAAATGGGCTCGCAGCTCTACCGCTATGCCAACGGCCTCGACGACTCCCCCGTCCGCGGAGCGGCGGACCGCGAGCCGATCAAATCCGTTGGCAATTCGACGACGTTCCGCCGCGACCTGACGCGCTGGGATGAGGTGCAAAGCGGCATCTCGCTGCTTTCTGACAGTGTGGCGATGCGCCTGCGGCGCTACGGGCTCTACTGCGGCGGCGTACAGGTCGGCATCAAGAACAGCCGCTTTCAGGTCTTTTCGCGCCAGACGACGCTTGACCACAGCACGCACCTGATGCGCGAGATCAACGATACCGCGCTCCGCCTTGCAAAGGACTTGTGGAAAGCACCCGACCCTATCCGGCTCCTCTCCGTCACGGCACTGCATCTGACCGAAGAAGCGCAATCCTACCGCCAGCTCGACCTGCTCGGCACGGACGACACACAGCAGGAAAAGCAGGAAGCCGTCGAATCTGCAATGGACGCCCTGCGCAAAAAATTCGGCCGCGGCGTCATCTCCTACGGTACCGCCGAAGACTCCATCAGCGGCGAAAAAATCGAACGGGATTAAATGCGCCGCAGGCTTTCGCGCCCGCAGGCGCGAAATGATCTTAATCGTAAATTCCGACGACATGTGCGTCGGAATTTACTCTTCTCACTCCGCGCGTGTCGCAGCCGCCCTGCGGGCGGCAAGGCACGAAGCGGAGTGCAATTTTATCGGAGAGACGGCTTCGCCATCTCTCCGATAATCTCAAAAGCGGGGATTCTCTTTGAGAGAATCCCCGCTTTTGAAACGTCAGTTGATGAGCCACTCCGGCCTTGACCGCTTCTTGATGCCCGACACGACCCCCATCGCAGCGAACAGCGTCACGATCGACGAGCCGCCGTAGCTGAAAAACGGCAGCGTCAGCCCGATGACCGGCATAAGGAACAAGCACATGCCGATGTTGGCAATGGTCTGGAAGATGAGCATCCCCGCCATGCCGACGCACACGAGGCTCTCCATGCGTGTCGGCGCTTCGCGCGCGACGATGAGGCAGCGGACGATGATGGCGAGCAGCAGCACGATGACGAGAAGGCAGCCGATGAAGCCCAGCTCCTCACCGCAGACGCAGAAGATGAAGTCCGTCTGCCGCTCTGGAAGGCTCCACTTAGCGGATGATTGTGTCTGCGTGCCTTGGAACAGCCCCTGCCCCGTCAGCTTGCCCGAGCCGAGGGCGAGCATACCGCGTGTCTGCTGAAAGCCCTTTTTTTCCGGCTGGTAGCTGTGGTCGAGGATGACCTTGATGCGGTCGTACCAGTCGCCGCGCAGGAGATTGAAATTCCACGCAGCAAGGAATCCGCCCACCGCGCCGCCAAGGCCGAGGAAGATCCAACGCAGCGCAAAGCCGCCCGCAAACGCCATGCACACAAAGACGAACAGATACACAAGGCCGCTGCCCGCATCCTTGGAGATCACATAATAAAAGAGGAACATGATCCCCGCGTGCGCCGTGGGCTGGATGACATTGGAAAAGCGCGTGAGGTCCTTTTTCTCCTGCAGCAGCGCAAGCTGGCGCGCCAAGAGGATAATGAACGTGATCTTCACGATCTCGGCGGGCTGGACGGTGATGGGAAAATTCTTCAGAACGGCTATGCCGAGCCTTTCGCCGATGTCGTTCACGCCGAGCCATGCGCGGTTGCCGTTGCGCGTCAGCCCAAAGGGTGTGCGCAGCAGCAGGATGAAGCCGAAGTTGAACGCAAGCAGCCACTTCCACTTCTTGCTCAGCTCCCCCACATCGACCGCCGAGAGGAAAAAGTACAGCAGGACGCCGAGAAACAGGCCCACGCCCTGAACGGCAACATATTTAAAGGTATTGCGGAAATGCGTGGCGCTCGCGATGAGCACCATGCCGTAGAGCGTGGAAACGGTGCACAGCGACAGCAGCACCATATCTGACTGCCGCACCACATCACTTAAAAAATCGCGGAATCTGTTCACAGCCTCACGCTCCCTTCGCACAAAGTTTTCGATGTATTTTAGCACAATTTTACCCGTCTGTAAACGCACATTTCTCCCTCTTTCCGCAGAAAAGGAATTGTAAAGGCCGGCGCGCTGTGCTATACTATTTGGTAATATGGGTGAAAATGGGGTCAAGGAGGCGAAACCATGCAATTTCTGTCGCACAGCACGCAGGAGACCGAGGCGATCGGCGAAGAGCTTGCCCAAAAGCTCCGCGGCGGCGATGTGCTCGCCTTCACGGGCTCGCTCGGCATGGGAAAGACCGCCTTCACGCGCGGTCTTGCGCGCGGCCTTGGCTGCCGCGGACGCGTCACGAGCCCGACGTTCACCATCGTCAACGAGTACGAGGGCAGAACGCCGCTCTTCCATTTTGATATGTACCGCCTCGGCTCGTCGGACGAGCTGTTCGACATCGGCTGGGACGATTATCTCGCCCGCGGCGGCGTCTGCGCCGTCGAGTGGAGCGAGCGCGTCTCCGACGCGCTGCCGGACGACACGATTTACGTCGATATTGCGCGCACAGACGAGCACGAAGACTGGCGCACCATCACGGTCACAGGAGGCAGATTCGCATGAAAATTCTCGCTCTGGAAACATCGGCGAAGAGCGTTTCCTGCGCCGTCGTCGAAGACGGCGCGCCGCTCGCCTCCGCCTATCAGTGCACGGGGCTGACGCACAGCCGGACGCTTCTGCCGATGGTGGATGCGATGCTCAAAAACGCCGATCTGACGCTCGATGATATCAATGCCATCGCCATCGCGGCGGGGCCGGGCTCGTTCACGGGCCTTCGCATCGGCATTGCGGCGGTCAAGGGCCTTGCCTGGGCCGCAGACAAGCCGTGCCTCGGCGTTTCGACGCTCGAGGCCATGGCGCAGAATGCCGCGCACATCGACGGGCTTATCGTCGGCGCGATGGACGCGCGCCGCTCGCAGGTCTATAACGCCGTTTTCGAGGCAAAGGGCGGCGAACTCACGCGCCTGACGCCGGACCGCGCGATCTCGCTCGAAGAGCTCTGCGCGCAGCTTCAAGGCAAGCAGCAGCCCATCACCGTCCTCGGCGACGGCGGCGTGCTGTGCTATCGTTATTTAGAAGAGCACGGCGTCAAGTGCTCGCTCGCGCCCAGTATGCTCCTTTATCAGAGCGCCGTGGGCGTCGGCCTTGTGGCCGAGCGCGCCTATGCGCGCGGCGAGGCCGTGAGCGCGCAGGAGCTTCTCCCCGTTTATCTGCGCCCCGCGCAGGCAGAGCGCCTGAGAAGCTCCAAATTGAACCAGTAAGCAAAAACACATTAAAATATATTTTTTCGGAGGTCAAAGCAATGGAAGCCAAATTCAACGAGAAAGTACACATCATGAACCACCCCCTCGTCGCCCACAAGCTCACCATCATGCGCGATGAAAACACCAGCGTCAAGGATTTCCGCGAGCTCGTGTCCGAGATCGGTATGCTCATCACCTACGAGGCCACGCGCGACCTCCCGCTGACCACCAAGCACATCAAGACCCCCATCTGCGAGATGGACGCCCCCACGCTCGCAGGCAAGAAGTTCGTTGTCGTCCCCATCCTGCGCGCCGGTCTCGGCCTGGTCGACGGCGTGCTGCGCATGGTGCCCTCCGCCCGTGTGGGCCACATCGGCATGTACCGCGATGAAGAGACGCTCGAGCCCCACCCCTACTTCTGCAAGATGCCCAAGGACGTGGCCGAGCGCGACGTGATGATCGTCGACCCGATGCTCGCCACCGGCGGCTCTGCCTGCGAAGCCATCGGCGAGATGGTCAAGCGCGGCTGCAAGCACATCACGCTCATGGTGCTCGTCGCCGCTCCCGAAGGCATCAAGGCCGTTCAGGAGAAGTACCCCGACGTCAACATCTACGCCGGCGCGCTCGATGATCATCTCAACGAGCACGGCTACATCGTCCCCGGCCTCGGCGACGCGGGCGACCGCATTTTCGGCACGAAGTAACTTCAATGAAACCGACTTACGTCGCTTTCATTGAGAAAGATTCGCGTCGCTCTGTGCCGCATTGTCTGCACAAGCAGACAATGCGACACTCGCTTTGCGCAAAGAGTAATTCCTGACGCACATGTCGTCAGGAATTACGATTTTAATTGTTTTCCGCCTGCGGGCGGAAAATGGTACGAAGAATCTTCACAATTTTGTCATTGCATTATTGTGTTCCATTCGTTATAATGATTGGGCATTTTCAATAGCACTTTTGCAAATCTGCAAAACCCAATAATTGAGAGGACTGAACAAACAAATGAGTGCATCCAGAGAAAAGAAGAGCCGCCAGGAGAGTCTGGCAGGCGGTTATGTCGATCCCCGGACAAAGCGCGAAAAGGACGAGCAGGCGAAGGATCGCCGCAGCAATGCCCTGTATATCGCCATCGCCGTCATCTTCGTGATCGTCGGTATCGTCGTCACAGTCGCCAACTCCAAGGTGATCGAACGCAACGCCGACGCCGTGACCATCGGCAACGAGACCTACACGGCCGCCGACGTGAGCTATTTCTACAACACCATTTACAGCAGCTTTGTCTCCAAGAACTCCTATTACCTGAGCGCTTACGGTTTGGACACCAGCAAATCGCTCAAGGAGCAGGACTGCCCCATCAACGGCAGCACCTGGTACGACTATTTCCGCGATCAGGCGCTCGAGAGCCTCAAGTCTTACGCCCTGCTCGCGCAGAAGGCGGAGGCCGAGGGCTTTGACGGCAGCGAGGCCGTGGAGCAGTCCGTGCAGGATACGTTTGCCGATCTGGACGCTGCCGCCGCTTCCGCCGGTTACACCCGCGCGCAGTACATCAAGGCCGTGTGCGGCCCGCTGGTCAACGAGAAGGTCTTCGAGCGCAACATCCGCATGATCGCGCTCGCGCAGGCTTACTCCAACAGCTACTCTGACTCCCTGTCCTACACCTCCGACGAGGTGCAGGACGCTTATGACGCCGACCCCAAGAGCTATCAGAGCGCCGACATTGAGTACATTCTCTTCACCTCCGCTGCCGGCGACGACGCAACGGACGAAGAAAAGGCCGAGCTTCTCGAGCAGGCCAAGCAGAAGGCCGAGACCGCTCTCTCCCGCTATGCGCAGGGTGAGACGTTCGACACCATCGGCGAGGATATGGAAGGCTCCTATGCGCACATCGGCTATGCTGAAAACGGCGCTTCCGATATGCTGACCTGGGCATTTGACGATGCCCGTCAGGAGGGCGACACCACCGTCGCCGCCTATGGCGAGAAGGGTTATTACGCTGTGCTCTTCCACTCCCGCAGCCGCAACGACTATCACACGGTGTCCGTGCGTCATATCCTTGTTGACAGCGAGGAGAAGGCCAACGAGCTCCTGCAGCAGTACAATGACGGCGAGAAGACCGAGGACGCCTTCGCCGCGCTGGCCGTCGCCAACTCCACCGACCCCGGCAGCGCCAGCAACGGCGGCCTGTACTCCAACATCTACAAGGGTGAGATGGTCCCCTCTTTCGAGGACTGGTGCTTCGATCCCGCGCGCCAGAGCGGCGACACGGGCATCGTCGAGTCCAGCAACGGCTATCACGTGATGTACTTCGTCGAGACCAATCCCCAGCCCTACTGGTACTACAAGGCTGACCTTGATCTCAAGAACGACGCTTACGACGAGTGGTACGCTGCCATCACCGATGGTGTGGAGGCCGAGCAGCTCAGCGGCATGAAGTACGTCGGGTAATCCCCTCTTACGACAAAATAAGCTGCCGGTTTCTGACCGGCAGCTTATTTCTTTTTGATTCTGACTTTTGAGGCGACACTATGGACAATCAGTTTTTACGCACGCAGATGCTGCTCGGCGGCGACGCGATGAATCAGCTACACCGCAGCCATGTGGCCGTGTTCGGCCTTGGCGGCGTGGGCAGCTACGCGGTCGAGGCGCTGGTGCGCTCAGGCGTCGGCGAGCTGACGCTCATCGACGACGACACTGTCAGCCCCACAAATTTGAACCGCCAGCTCGAGGCACTACACTCCACCGTCGGCCAAAATAAGACCGATGCCCTCGCCGCGCGCTGCCGCGACATCAACCCCGATGTCAGACTGCATCTCATCTGTGCGCGCTACGACGCCGCGCACCGCGAAGACTTCTTCACCGCGCGCTATGACTACATCCTCGACGCGATCGACGCGGTGTCGAGCAAGCTCGACCTCATCCAGACGGCGCAGGCACAGGGCATCCCCATCCTCTCCGCCATGGGCACGGGAAACAAGCTCGACGCCTCGCAGCTATGCATCACGGACATCTCCAAAACGCGCAACTGCTCGCTCGCGCGCGTGATGCGCAAGGAACTGCGCGACCGCGGCGTCAAGCACCTGCGCGTGATCTACTCTCCCGAGCTTCCCGCCAAGCCCGAGGCGCTGGAAGCGCCCCCGCCGGGCCGCCGCAGCGTACCGGCAAGCTTAACGTGGGTCCCCGGCTGCGCGGGGCTGATGATGGCGGGCGACGTCATCCTGACGCTTGCCGGATGCAAAAAAGAGAAAGAAGACGGCAGCCAATGATTTTGAACTGCACCCCATTTGTTAGACAGTATGATATACTATCTAAGAAGTGGGGTGT
>OGME01001085.1_pt1 | contig 18722 bp, 17 predicted proteins | sample 1572981 | NCBI WGS metagenome assembly OGME01 (sample SAMEA2581902, study PRJEB24529) | metagenome | biome: Human gut stool | place: China | collected 2011
TATTGGGCACAGCGGCGGCTGGATGAGAAAAAACAGAAAATCGAAACGGAAGGATGAACTGAATAACGCCTTTTCCGGGCGGAATGAAGTCGTGGACAAGCTCTGTGGCTATCCGTTGCTTGTCATTGATGATTTCGGCATGGAGCGGGGCACGGAATATGCGTTGGAGCAGATTTATAACATCATCGACAGCCGCTACCGCAGCCGGAAACTGCTGATCGTTACCACGAATCTGACCTTGACGGAGTTGAAAAAACCGCAGGATACCGCCCACGCCCGTATCTATGACCGTCTGCTGGAACTGTGTACACCGATTGCCTGCACAGGTCCCAGTATGAGAAAGGACATAGGACAGGCAAAATTGAACTTGCTGAAAACACTTCTGGCCTGAATGGGAGGAACGCAATTGAAAGAAAACGGCACAATGAATTGGCTGGAGCAGGTCCACCAGATGAAGAACAGGGACATCCGCACGATTGAACAGTCTGAACTGGAGGAACTGCCGCAGGATGCAGTGGAACACGGACTGCCGCAGGAGGAAAGGCTGAAAAATCTGCTGGATAAGGTCCGAAATCCTTATTGCTATCTGGACAACGGAATTATTGTGAAGCTGAATTTCGCACCGAGAGGGAGCAGCACACTGTCTGAGCGCGTTGGCAGATGCTTTCAGTCTGCCAGCTGAAAAGGCAGAGAAGACTTCGGCAAGCTGCTGAAAATCACACGGAAAATTTCACACTTTAATTCGATAAAGCACTGGACAAAGGATGATGATTCTGGTAAGCTGTTTGTGGGTAAGAAAATAGGAATGTGCCGGCTGAGTAAAGTTTGCTCGGCAGGCTTGTTCTACATAGAAAAATGTGGAGCCTTTCGCTTCTCTGACGAACAGTATTGCCGATTCGTTAAGGAGGTGGAAGGCTTTTGTTATACCCTGATGTGAATTTGCAGAAGAGAACACAGCAAAATACAACCCGATACCGTACAGCCTTGTACTTGCGCTTGTCTCATGAGGATGGCGATAAGACAGAGAGCGACAGTATTGCAAACCAGCGTACCCTGCTGGAAGCCTATACTGCAGACCACCCGGAACTGTGCATCGTGGATGAGTTTGTGGACGATGGCTACTCCGGCTCGAACTTTGAACGGCCTGCGTTTCAAAGGCTGTTTCAGGAGCTGGAGCAAGGAACCATCAACTGCATTCTGGTCAAAGATTTATCCCGATTCGGGCGAAACTATATTGAAGTGGGACGCTATCTGGAACGGATTTTCCCGGTCATGCGGGTCCGGCTGATTGCTGTGACAGACAACTATGACAGTCAATCTGCGTGGAAAACCAGCGATTCCATCATGGTTCCGATGCGGAATTTGCTCAATGATGCCTACTGCCGGGATATTTCCGTCAAAATCAAGAGCCAGCTTGCGGTTAAGCGCAAGCGCGGCGATTTTGTGGGAAGTTTTGCAACCTACGGCTACCGGAAAGACCCTACAAATCATAGCAAGCTGATCGTAGACGAACTGGCAGCAGAAAATGTACAAAGTATTTTTCGCTGGAAGATCAGCGGCATGAGCAATCAGGGCATCGCAAATCGTTTGAATGCGAAAAAGGTATCGTCCCCAGCTGCACGAAAGCTGCAGAGCGGTGCAAAGCTGAGCCTGCATTTCCGCAAGAGCGATGAGCCGCCGTGGTCTGCCAAGGCAGTGGACCGCATTCTGCACAACGAGGTCTATATCGGGAAACTGGTACAGGGAAAGACCCGGCGACTGGATTATCGCTTCAAAAAGAAAATGAATGTGCCGATGCGGGACTGGGTAATCGTGGACAACACCCATGAAGCAATCATTCCGGCGGAGCAGTTTGAACTGGTGCAGCGGATTCTGGAAACCGAAACTCGCAGGCCGAACGATGCCGAAACGGTGGCCATGTTTGCAGGATTTCTTTACTGTGGGGACTGCGGCAGCCGGCTAGTGCGCAGGTCGGCCAACTATAAAGGAAAGCAGTATATCTATTATCAGTGCTCCGGCAGTAAGCAGAACAAGGGCAGCTGCACGAGCCATAATCTGCGGGATGAAAAACTCTATAACGTCGTGCGGAACGCGCTTCAGATGCAGATTCAAATCGTGATGGAAGAAGCCGAGTTTGTGGAAAGCATCCGGCAGGCCCAGCAGGAGCCATATCGTGTGCGGCGCACCGAACGGCAGATTCGGCAGCTGACAGCAGAAAAGGCCCATACCCAGGGCATTAAGGAAAAATTGTACGGGGATTATGCAGACGAAATCCTCACACGGGAGGATTTCCTGAACTACAACGAACTGTACAGCAAGCGAATCGAAGAGTATGACCGTAAAATCACAGAACTGGAAACGGAACAGAAAAATCTGCAGACTGCTCCAAATGCTTATCCGTTTCTGGATGTGTACCGTAAGTATCGAAAATTGGAAGAAATCACCCGCCCGATGGTCGTGGAACTGATTGAGAAAATCGAAGTGTATGAGGGCAATCGGGTAGAAATTACGTTCCGATTCCACGATGAAATTGCGGACCTGTTGGAAGAACTGCATCAGAAGCAGCAGACACAGCATGAAGTATCTGCATGAAAGGAGAGGCTGGACATATGGCAAGAGTAAGCAAGAAGGTAAGTGCGGCACAGCGGGAAGCGGAAAACGCACCGCACCGTATCTGGAAAACCGCAATTTACGCACGACTGTCCGATTTTGATGATGTACTTCGGGATACGGAATCGCTGGAAGTGCAGATTTCTTACATCAAAGAGTATATCAACCACCGGGATGATTTGATGCTGCTGGATGTGTTTGCGGACAAGCGGTGCACAGGGATGAACTTTGACCGCCCGGAATTTGAGAGGCTTCTAAAATCACTGCAGGAGCGGAAAATCGACTGCATCGTGGTAAAGGACTTCTCGCGTTTGGGCCGCAATTTCGTGGAAACAGGCCAGTATCTGGAACAAGTGTTTCCGCTGTTTGGCGTAAAATTTATAGCCATCAACGATAACTATGACAGCCTGAACAGCCAGAGCCGTGACGGGATGCTGGTGCCGATCAAGAGCATGATCAACGAAATGTACTTGAAAGACCTGTCCCAGAAGATCCAGTCGTGCTTTCGTTCCAAGGAAGCACGGGGAGAAATCTATACGCCTGTTCCGTTCGGTTACAAGAGAAATCAGCAGAATCATTTGATTCTGGACGAGGAAGTCAGCGATGTGGTAGTCCGGATTTTTCTCTGGAAGAAATCCGGCATGAAAGAGCGCGAGATTGCAAAGAAGCTGTCTGCGCAGGGAATCCCAACACCTTTTATACGCCGCTGTCAGTTGGGGTATGTGAAAAATACATCACGGGTAAAGGACCCTGCATGGCAGCCGGCTTTCGTGACAAAGGTTCTGGAAAATCCGGTCTACACGGGAACCATGGTGTATAACCGCATCGCCTACGATGAAACGAATCGGAAAATCGGGCAGAATCCACGGGAAAGCTGGCGGATGGTGCCGGACAACCATCCGGCGATTATCAGCTGGGAACTGTTTGATGAAGTTTCCGCGTTGCGGGAAGCTGAGCAAGCGGTCAGGGAGGAACGGAAAACATGGTGCAAACAGCGCAGAGAGAATAATCCGAATATTTTCAAAGGCAGAATATTTTGCAAAAAGTGCAGCGAAAAGCTAGTTTGCCATTGGCAAAGGGATGGTTCACTGTATTTTTACTGTAAATTCTGCCATGTTTCCATCTCAGAGAAAGACCTCTGGAACGGCATCCATAAGGAACTGCACCAGCGGTTAGAAGAACATAAGAATTTGAAAAAGCTGATACAGAAGAATTCGGGAAAAAGCAACCTTGAAACTAAGAAAGTTGCATTGAGCCGTGAAATGGAACAGGTGTCGGGCAATATCGTTCGGCTGGAATCGCAGAAGCGCAGCGGCTATGAGCGGTATGTTCTCGGAAAACTTTCAAAGGAGAAATTTCTGGAACTGAAGCAGGATGCAGAAAATGAAATTGAGACATTCAGACAGACAAAAGCTGAAAAAGAGAAAGAACTGGCCGTTGTTCAAGAAGAATTGCAGCAGAAAAAGCAGATCGCAGGAAACACCGAAGTCCTTTTGACGGTAGATAATCTGCTGCAGTATGTAAAGAAAATTGAAGTGGACCGTAGGAAAATAACTTATACGGAATTTGTGTTTTAACGAAAAAGGAGAACAGACAATGAAAGAGAAAATCTATGATGCCCGGACAGGAATGAAATATGTTTTGGTGGGTGATTATTATCTGCCAGCCTTGAAACTGCCACGGACCCGTCCGATTGGCCGCTGGGGGATGCTGCACAAGGCGTACCTGAAACTGCGAAAACCAGCCTATTACCAGAGCTTGCTGCTGAGCGGAAAACTGGATACTGTTTTAGCAAATGTGGAAGAGCAGGCAGTGGAACGATATGAGGTTTTGATCGAGCAGCTGAGCCAGCGGGAGGGCATATCGGAAAAACTGAAAGAAAAAAATCAGATGGAGTGGGTACGCTGCATGAACAATCTGGAAAATCGTGCAGCAGAAATCGTAAAGGCAGAATTGATCTACACGTTTGAAAGGCGGTGAGCAGCAGATGATCGGAACCTATTACCGGCTTTCTCTTGCGGACGAGGATGTAGGAACAGATAAGGCCGAGAGCAACAGCATTCAGGGCCAGCGCGGACTGGCAGAGGGGTACATCATAGCTCACCCGGAACTGGCTGCAGAGCCGCGTCAGGAGTACGTTGACGATGGCTACTCCGGCACATCTACAAGCCGTCCTGCATTTCAGCGGCTGATTCAGGATGCACAGGATGGCAAGATAAAAACGATTATCGTAAAGGACTTTTCCCGGTTCGCCCGTGACTATATTGAAGCGGGCGCTTATATGGAGCGCATCTTCCCGTTGCTGGGCGTTCGCTTCATCTCCGTCAACGATGGGTATGACAGTGGGATGCAGGCCGGAAACGATGTGCGCGGACTGGAAGTAGCCATCAAGAACATCATCAACGCATCCTACAGTCGGGACCTTTCCGCTAAAATCGCAGCAGCCGATCATGTGATGCAGAAGAAAGGAATGTATCTCGGAGGATACCGCCCGTTTGGATTCCTACCGGACCCGAACGACTGCCATAAGCTGATCCTTGACCCGGTAGCCAGCCAGTATGTGCGCCTGGTTTTTGAACTGGCATTGCAGGGCAACAGAACAGGAACCATCGCAAAAATCCTGAACGAAAAGCAGATTCCAACTCCGGCAGCGTATCACGTGGCGGAAAATCATGTGTACAGCGAGCAGAAAGCATGGGACTTGCAGCGCAGCCATTGGACAAGCGGGACGGTTTATCATGTTCTGAAAAATGAGAAGTATAAGGGTACCTATGTGGGTGCGAAATTCATTATGCCTGTTCTCTGTAAGCATCGGGTCCTGCGCGCTCCCTTGGAACAGCAGGTACGAATTGAGGACAGCCATGCCGCCATTGTGACCACAGAAGAATTTGAGCAGGCACAAAAGGTTATTATGCTGCAGCACGGGAATCATCAGACCGGTAACTACACAAAACACCAGTATCCACTGAAAGGCAAGGTCTACTGCGGCTACTGCCAGAAGCTGATGAAATATCGTGTTCTCAAGAAACTCGGACCATCTTTTAACTGCAGATTTTCGGCCACAGCGGTGGACAGTCCCTGCAAGCGAATCCCGATCTCCGAGGAACTGCTGGAACATATCGTCCGAAATGCGCTGACAGCGTAGATAAAGCAGGCAGAGTATGTACTGGAAATCCTGCACGAACGGGAACGCAAAGCGTTGATTTGCTTTTCCGCACTGGAACGGCAGGAAGAAAAGCTGAGTGCGGAAAAGGCAGAGATCGTAAAACAGCGCGTTGCACTGTATGAGCAGTATGCCGATGGGAATATGAGTAAGGAAGAGTTCATCCGGCAGAGAGATGCCTACAGAGTGCAGGAAGATGATAAGATGGAGCAGATTCAAAGGCTGCGTACCGAGAAAGACCAAATTTTACTGCCTGTGAAGAAGGACACTGATCATTTGCAGACTGTCATGAGTACTGTAGAAGAAGCAGGTGATGTGATGCACTTATCGCAGAATGTGGTAGAAGCCTTTATAGACCGCATTGAGGTTTTCAACGATGAACGCGTGAAAATTCGCTTTACATTTGAAGATGTGCTGGCAGGCTATGCAGAATGAGCCGTAGCCAGAATCAATGGGGTAAGCAGAAATTTTCTTGTAAGAACATGAGATTCATGGTATCATAGAAGCAATAAAAAGTCTGTGTGTGGCTACGCGAAAGGAGCAGCAGAGATGAAAAAATTGAACATCCCAGTTGGTATTTCGGATTTTGAGAAGATTCGGAACGGTGGGTTTTATTATATTGACAAATCTGGCCTGATTACGGAAATTTTGGACGAAAAAGCAGAAGTGACACTTATCACTCGACCACGGCGTTTCGGTAAGACGCTTGGCATGAGTATGGTAGAAAGCTTCTTTGACATCCGTAAAGACAGCAAAGAACTGTTTGATGGGCTGGAAATTGCAGAGCATCAGGCATTATGTGATGAGTGGATGAACCAGTATCCGACGGTCTTTGTTTCATTCCGACAAGTAGATGGCCTGAATTTTGCTGGGGCATATGATATGCTCACATGGGTTATCTCAGAACTGTATAAAAAGCATTTGTATCTGCTGGATAGCGACAAGATAGATAACACGGATAAGGACATTGCCAAGCAGCTGGTGCGTGGAGATGCTTCCTTGAAAGATACAAAAGGAAGTTTGTTGCTGCTCACAAGGATGATGCAGCAACATTACGGAAAGCCTGTAATTCTTCTTATAGACGAGTATGATGTCCCTGTAGCAAAAGCAAACAATAACGGTTACTATGCTGAAATGCTGGATGTCATGAAAGGCTTGATGCAGGCCCTAAAAGACAATCAAGCACTTCAGTTTGCAGTTGTTACGGGCTGCTTAAAGATTGCGAAAGAAAGCATCTTTACAGGAACAAATAATTTTGTATCGGATACTATCACAAATTCTCGTCTGAACGAGTATTTCGGATTTGTACAGAGTGAGGTTGACCTGCTGCTAAAGGATGCGGACCTGACAACGCAGGCTGAGAACATCAAGAAATGGTATGATGGATACCATTTCGGAGCCTTTGATGTTTATTGCCCGTGGGACGTAATGAATTACATGCTGGAACTGCAGCGCAATCCGAAAGCAAAGCCTATCAGCTACTGGAAAAATACCAGCGACAATGCTATCATCCGTTCCTTTATTGACTATGCGGGCAGTACGATCACAAATAAACTTGAAACCCTGATGGCTGGTGGCTGCATCGTTCAGCGTGTAGATGAAAACCTAACCTATGATTATCTGCATTCCTCAGAAGACAATCTTTGGAGTACGCTGTACCTGACAGGATACTTGACCAAAGCCCGTGAAGAAGATTATAAGGGTGAATTGCCGGATGGCATGGTTGCCCTTATGATTCCTAATGCAGAAATCAAAGAGATTTTTGAAACAACAGTTATCAAATGGTTCGATGACAGTACGAAGAAGTGGAATCGAAATGCTTTGTTTGATGCAGTCTGGAACGGTGACAGCGAAGACATTACCAAGGAAATGAATGCTCTGCTCCGGCGCACCATAAGCTACCATGACTACCGGGAAGACTTCTATCATGCTTTCCTTGCGGGCATCTTCACGGGTGCCGGATATATGGTAGACTCCAACAAGGAGCATGGAGAAGGCCGAAGTGATGTGGTCGTTTACGATTCCATCAATGCCCGCGTTGCAATCTTTGAAGCAAAGTACACGAAGGTTTTGGAAAATCTGGAAAGTGAATGCGATATAGCCTTGCAGCAAATTGATGATCGAATGTATGCAAAGGAGTATGAGGATGATTACGATCAGATTCTTTGCTACGGTATTTCGTTCTTTAAGAAACGCTGCATGGTAAAGAAAAAGTGATTCACAGTAAATCTTAACTTGAATTCTGTATTATAACTTAAAATGAGTTAAAATACAGAAAAAGAATTATAAGAGAAGCTCGCATAAACCACAGACAGCACCCAAGATGATTCGAGGGTGTGTCTGCGGCTTATGCGGGCCTTTTTATTTTGTGATTTTAATACGGATGGATGTTAAATTCCAAGGCTGACAAGAGTGGCCTTTAACTCCTTCGCCGTGCGGATAATGATTTCCTGCTCAGTTTCGTTGCAGTCCAATAACAGGCGATGCAATTCGGTGTTGGAAGTTGAAACGGAATAGTGAAGACTGTCTATCAACAAATCATCAACGGAAATGCAGAGGGCGTCGGCAATATCGACCAGAGTGGCAACGCTGAGGTGTTCGGTGCCTTTTTCAATTTTGGCCAGAAATTCACGACTGCGATTGATTTTAGAGGCTAAGGCTTCCTGGGTGATATTACCACACTGCATTCTGAAATAACCAATACGTTTTCCCAAAGCAACATAATTGACGGGCATAAGTAAATCTTACTTTCGAATGCCCGCATAAGAGTACTTTTATTATCTGGCCTATGAAAAAACGAATCAAGAAGAACGAAAAGAGCAGCCAACATATGGTACGAAAGGCGCTGGAGGTGCAAATCGGGCTGGCTGAGCAGGCTTTGCACGAATTGCAGGAAAGTGGGCGCAAGGCAATGGCACGCTTTTCCGTACTGGAACGGCAGGGAGAGAAGCTGAGCACAGAAAAGAATGAAATCGTAAAGCAGCGGATAAACCTCTATGAGCAGTATGCGGACGGCGAGATGAGCAAGGCGGAGTTTGTCCACAGGCGGGATGCTTACCGAGAACAGGAAGAAAATTTGATGCAGCAGATCCAATGCCTGCGAGCAGAGAAAGAACAGCTGTTCCAGCCTATGCAGAAAGAAGCAGGCCAATTGCAGGAGGTCGTTGATGCTGTCCACGATGCGGGTGATGTAATGCAGCTGTCCCAAACAGTGGTGGAAACCTTTATTGAGCAGATCGAGGTTTTCAACGATGAGCGGGTTGCGATTTACTTTACCTTTGAGGATGTGTTGCAAGGCCAAACCGAGAGCGGAACTATTGCACCGTAAGGGAGATTTTTCTTGTATCGGTGTTGATTTCATGGTATCATAAAGACAATGAAAAGTCTGTGTAACGCTATGCGAAAGGAGCGGCAGAGATGAGAAATTTAAGTATCCCAGTGGGGGTTTCTGATTTTGCTGAAATCCGCAGAAATGGTTATTATTATATTGATAAATCAAGGTTGATTGGAGAACTCCTCGGTGCAACGGGAACAAAAGTGACCCTGATTACCCGTCCCCGGCGATTTGGCAAAACGCTTGGCATGAGTATGTGATTCGCTGCTTGACTTTGTATTGCTGTTATTTTACTCGTAAGATACTAACTCATGAGTCAACAATTTAAAATTGAACGAAATCGGCCAGTGGTGTGGTCTTATGGAAAGTATTTTACAGTATTGCTCCAGAATACTATACGAAATTGAATACGATCTCTCGGAGAATGAGTGGTTTGAACTGAACACTGGAAACTGGAAACATTTGCCATGAACGTTGGGGACGGTACTGTGTGACGATGCTCTTGAAGCCTTTGTCAGAGAAGATTCCGTATATCGTTTTCAAGGGCGGTACATCGCTTAGCAAATGCCACAAAGTCATTAAGCAATTTTCGGAAGAGATTGATATAACTATCGAACAACGCTTTCGCAGGGATAGAAGAAAAAGGTAAAACAGGCAATCATGGATTCGGCAGATGAACTGGTTCAAAGAGTAAACGAACAGGGAGGTAAAATGCCTACATCAAGTATCTTTATAAATAAAGAGGTAGTGTGTCAGGATGCCCTTTGTGAAACGAGAAAATTAGTTGGTGAAAAATTGAAAGCCTGTATTCGGAGTAAAAGGGTTACAAAAGTGAACATCTGCAAAAAGGCAAAAATATCTCGTCCCATATTAGAGGAACTTTTGAATGGTGAGATAGATAACAAGAGTGTATTTGATGAACACTTGTATAAAATTCTTGACTCCTTAAAAATTACGCCAGATTTCTTGATGAAGGCCTTGCCGGAAACACAGCAGCCTGATGAAATGTGCTTACAAGCTGTATTTGAAAATTATCAAATGAGTGAAGAAGCAATGAGAGAGTATGAATTGCTTCAAGATATTTTGAATCTTTGTAGTATCTATTATTAGATGAAATGGCGTAAAAATCGGCCTTAGTCTGGAAAATGAGGCGCATTCAGTCAAGTGGACAATGAAAAAGAGTTCTGCAAAACTTAAAGCAACTTATTTTTGGTGTAAAAATGAAATGGGCGTAAAAAGATTAAAGCAAAATGACCTTTTATGACCTATTGCGCTTTTTGATGTGCAGTCAATTTGAGCATCATAGAGATGAAAGTTATACCCATATAGGCGATAAAGTCCGATTTCGTTTAGAGTATCCTCTGGCAGAAAAGTCTCACCCAAAACAGTCAGTGACTACGTAGAGGCGTTGATGGAGTCGTTCATTTTTTATCCGGCGGAGAGATTTGATATCGTTGGAAAACAGCTGTTAAAAGTAAACAAAAAAATGTATATGGTCGATTTGGGACTGAGAAACCATATTCTTCCAAGAAAACGGTACGATTTAGGGTTCTCTGTTGAAAACATTGTTTTCTTTGAGTTGCTGCGAAGAGGATATCAAGTTAACATTGGAAAGCATGGATCTACAGAAGTTGATTTTGTTGCACAAAAGCAGGGAATTCTCACCTACTATCAGGTTACAGCGGATATGACCGCCGAGGAAACATTTGAACGGGAAATGCGACCGCTGAGAGGGATTCAGGACAATTATGAGAAGGTTGTTTTGACACTGGATCGCTTCTCACTCGGCAACTATGATGGTATAAAAGTTGTAAATGTGATGGACTGGCTTTTGGAATAAAGTGTTTTGTACGGGATGCTTCCGAAATTGTGATGTGAATCACTATATAAGCCTTTCTGAATTTGAAATTATAATGTTTCAGATTCGGAAAAGGCTTATTTTTTTTTGTGAATTTTTGTTTCTTACTTGACAACCGCATAGAATTTAATGATGAACACGGTAAAGAAAACTATAAGCAATATCAATGCTGCTGAGGAATAAAACACGAAAGGTTGTTGAATTTGCTTGACATTGACGAATTACGTACTTACAATATAAGCACGGAAGATTGGTTCGAATTCAAAAGGAAATACGAAAATGCTTCAAGTTTATGCTTACAATGCGGGAAAAGGCGACTGTATTCGGCTGCACTTTGCAGATACGCATAATATTTTCATTGATACAGGCGTAAGCAGGTTTGCACCTATGTTCGAGCACTTATGCAATCAAATAAAGCAATCGGGTGAAACACTGGATGCGCTGATTTTGACTCACATGGATGATGATCATATCGGGGGTATTCTTGCGTGCCTGAGAAAAAAGGTATACCAATGTCCGTTTCGCGAAGTGTGGATGAATCATTCTGGCAATTCTTTTTTTGAAGACCGTCAACTTTCCGTGCGGCAGAATGATGAGGTGTATGGTCGGCTGAAGAATCAGGGGGTTCGGATCTGTACGGCCCATAAAGGAGATTGCCGATATTGTGCAGGAGCAAAAATAGAAGTGATTTGGCCGGAAACGGACCCATCGGATGCGAAATGTCTTCGTTATCAGGAAGTGCAACTGGCGCGCCATAGCGATTATCATATTTCTCTGTCAGTACTGGCAGAAATGCCACTGCTCAAACATGATACCAGCCAAAGCAATAAAAATAGCCTTGTATTTACGTTTGAATTTGAGAATCATAGACTTCTCTTCACAGGCGATGCATGGGCAGAGGATGTGGTCAAAGCCCAAGGAACATATGATTTGGTAAAGATTCCACATCATGGATCTGCAAAGAATATCTCGAAGGCATATCCGGAAAGCATTCAATGCACGAATTTTCTGATATGCACAGATGGTGTGAATCATCCAGACAAACAAACGATTGCAAAATTGGAGCGTTGGTACGGAAAAATCAACATCTATAGCCCGTCGGCATGGTGGAAAAATGGATATTTTATAGGGAATGATAAACAGCACGAGATCAGCTATTGCCAGAAAGAAGGACTTGTGATCACATGGTAAATGATAGTACAAGAGCTTACAGCGTATATATCTCGGATGAAAATAACTCCGTTCAGGGGAGTGGTGTTCTGTTCTATGCTGGCGGAAAGTCGGCTTTCGTTTTTACGTGCGCGCATGTGGTTGACGGCCTCGAAAAAATCAGACTATTTATTTTGAAGGAAATCAACGCAGCGTGTGATCGCTACGATGTATTCTGCACAGAGATCTCTTCATCTCAGGTTGTATATTCCCCACTGGATGAGGTCAGGACAGATGACACAGGAACGAAAACTCACACGGAAGATATTGCGATTATCCAGCTTGGCAAACCTGAAAGTCTGGAGATTCCTGTAACAAATTTCTTGATAACTGAAACCTATAGAAATCGACCTGTTTATGTGCAGGGCTATCCAAATGGTGTACCTGATGGGAGAAGCCCTATCGAGTATCTCGATTGCCTTCACGGTTGTGTGGTTGTAAATCCAGAGGATAGCAATCGTTTTACGATTCGTATGGACAATACATTTATAGATGCAGGTTCAAGAGTATACGAATTGGAAGGGTTATCAGGTGCACCGGTATGGGAAGATAGCGAAGAAGTCAATGGGTTGCTGGGTGTGTTTACCAGCGCATATGGGGCAACGGCTTTATTGTCCAAAACATTTGTGACAAAAGCACAACAACTCCGTTCCATTATGAAGGAACGATTTGGAATCGTAATGAAACGAAAGCTGGAAGGTATCCCGGAGCAAGATGTAGCAGGTAGCAGCGGTGATCCAATCGTGTTTAATGGAGAAATTCAAACGGAAGAAAAATCCGAAAATGAAAAATGGATTGAGAATCAGTTGGTTGGTTTGCGCTGTATCATTGAAGACCTGAAGTTGCAAGATGCAATCGACCGGGCAAAAGAATTGATTGCGGATTCCCAATTTGCAAGCCTTAGCAAGGAATCACAGAAAAAAGGAAAACAGTATCTTTTGTATTGCTATGAAATCGCAGATATGGATGCGGAATTCGATGCACTGGAATCAGATATGAGGGAAAGTGGCCTCATTAAGGAACATGATGTGCTCCGGCAGCTTACACGTTCTTTTATGCAAAAGAAATTCCAGGAAACAGTGGTGGCAGCACAGCATTACATCGATACAGAAGATTCCACTAAATCAAAGACGTTATTGTCATTTGCAAAAGCGTTCCTTTTACTAGCAAAAGCATATACGGAGCAGCTCCCTATTGAGGAAACGATTGGTGTGCTTCTGAATGAACAGGAAAAATTCATATACCAGACGGATGAAGTAGAAGATGAAGCACTTGTATATCAAATGATAGGATATGTGTACGGAGAACATTATCACGATAATGTGAATGCGGTACGCTTTCTTAATCGATCCTATCAGATAGGGTATGATAATATCGTATTGGAATCACTTGGAGCGGCTTATTATAATTTGGCGGTTTATGATGCAACAAATGAGAATGGCAAGATTCCGGATTTCCGGAAAATTGACCAGAAAGCACTGTATAAGGCTAGAGAATGCTTTTTGATCATCAAGGAAAAAGCAGATGCACTGTTCTGGGCAGGTACGATGCGTAGAATTGGACTTTGTGTTTATAATACTTTTGTTTTTCTACACGACAACTACCGTATTCTCACAATCTACCCGGATGTGAAAAAGTATCTGACCAAACTTCCTGCCGATGCATGGCGGGATGTGGAGATGAAATATGCCAAGGTCAGTGCACAGAAGGGTGAAATCGATGCAGAAGAGTTCCCGCATATTACAGAAAAAGATAAGAGCCTGCTTGAGGCAATCGCTAGGTCGAGCAAATGCATGAGCTTGATAGAAGATGTTACTGCCAATGTTCCGACAAAGCAAATTAGGGGGCTTTTGGAAATCGCTAACGAAATCACAGATACACTCAACTTCCTTGAAATTGCAGTTGAGAAGATTGAAAAAAGCGAGCGAGTTCCCGTATATGTACAGATGATAAATCTGTATGGACGCGGAATATTGATGTTCGGATGGAATAAAAAGCATAAAATGGAAAGCATCTATAATTGTATTTCTGACTGCGATGATACAAATCTGTTGGAATATATGAGAAATTTCATTTTTGAAATGGATGCGCCGATAGAAGAAGCAATCAATCGCTTCAAGAAAATGTATGAAAGCCATAAGAATATTATCACATGGCAGGAATTGAATCATTTGTATATCCGGCATGGCATGTTTAACAAAGCAGATGCGATGTATAGGGAGCTTTTTTCGGAACATAAGGAGCTGATAGCAGAAGGGCCGGAGTATGCCTACAGAGCTTTTATTGATTATGTGATGCTTTATAGGCGAGATTTAAAATATGCACTGCAATGTTATCTTGATGCCAAGGAATCTTTTAAGGATACAGACATTGAGGGATTCTGGGAATTAGAATTGATGTTTTATGTCAATTCTTTCAATGATCCGGAACGCTTTGAAACGGAAAGAAAGCACTTTGTTGAGAAGGGTCTTGTGACGGAAGAAGCGTATCATAGGACAGCCTTTATTGCGTATCTGACAAACTTGAACAATGCGAAAGCGTTGGAACACTATAACTATATCCGGCAATATCCGCATTGGCAAGATTCAGGAACAGGTATGGTAGTTGCGAAGAAAGAAGAAATATACTTTCTGAACTGGATGGGTGTGCTTAAGCCAGGCTGCCGTCCGTCGCTGGATAGTATGGGGGAAGAGAAAGCAGGGGAGGTGAGAGAAAAATATAAAACAGAAACTTGGCACTCTGTGATGGACAGGCAGTTTAAAAACCAATTTAGAGTAAAAAAGAGCATGGCGATGGATGCATGGAGCCTTTACCAGCTTGCTGAAATGGATGCGCTCGATGATATACAATCGCTCGACTATGTTTATGTGAGCCATATAACCGTTACCCGTTTGCTTGAAGAATTATCGAAAACAAATAATCTGAAAATCAGAATTATTTTGGAGTATATACAACTGTCGGATAACATTCACATCTATACTGCTGGGTTCAAATCGCAACTGGAGGTTCGGAATGTGGCACAATATCACGAGTTTGCATCAACTGTTGCAGTGGCAATTGAAAAAGATTGTGTAGCTGTTTACGGGGATCCAATCGTGGATGACTCGATAATAGAACATTTCAGAAATAGGATCGTCCGTGTGAACGACTTGGAAAGTTTGCTGGCAGAAAGATGACGCAGTGCTACGGCAAAGGAGAATATGCAAAACGCACAGTACAGCAAAAGATCTTTCGTCAAATGTTTCTGATGCGAATCCGGGTCTTCTGAAACGGCAGAATGAGTGGGATGTAGTTGTATTCTGAATTGGTCCGTAGAAAGTAGACAATAGGCAAAAGCCTTTCTGAATCTGAAGCAATGATAGCTTCAGATTCAGAAAGGCTTATTTTTTTGCAAAAATTTTGTTCCTTACTTGACAACCGCATAGGGTCAACCAAGAAAAACTACGATAACTAAAGGGTTTTGACGGCTTGAGTTGTCCTTCAAAGGTTTTATTTGTTAAAAAACTGCAAGAAGCGGGAAATCCTGAGGGCTATATGTAGGTGGCTTTTGGAAGCTCTGTTTTGACCCACAAAAAGGAGCAACAAACAAATAAAATAGGAGGATAACACAAGCCTACGGCAGATTGCTATAAGCAGTCTGCCGTAGGCTTGTTACTGTTTATAAAGAAAAGTGAGGAGTGCAGAATGTACATGAATGACGGAAATAAAACGAAAATCAATCTGATAAACAAGAGCGTTTTCATCACGGGTGTAGCTGGTTTTATCGGTTCTAACCTTGCAAAGAGACTGCTCTCCACCGTAGAGGGTGTCAAGGTCGTGGGTTTGGACAACATGAACCACTACTATGATGTACGTCTGAAAGAAGCTCGTTTGAACGAACTGGAACAGTTTGAAAATTTCAGTTTTGTAAAAGGTAATCTGGCAGACAAGTCTGTGATTGAAGCTATTCAAAATTTATGGGTTTTAGTACAAAAATAGAGACAAAGACAACAGCTGCATAACAAAAAGGTTGATTTTAAGGAAAATATTGATATAATGTAACTATGTATTGATGTTTCATTTTGTGAGGTGAGTCGAATTATGCCCAGAACAAAAGGTAGCAAGAATAAGCCTAAAACTGTGACTGCTGATTTCGCAACGCAGATTGCAGAAAAGCAGTCCGCAAAGGAAGCGCTCACAGCGGAAATCGCATCCATCACCGCAAACATTGACACTTTGAAGGCTGATCTGAAAGCAAAAAAGGCTGCTTTGAGGAAGACCGAAAAAGAAGTGGCCACTCTGGAAGAAAAGAAATCAAAGGCAGACGCCAAAGCTGCGGAAGAAACAAAAAAGCAGAAGCAGAGTCCGTTCTGAAAAAGCTGCTTGCCGAGAGCATGAGTGCCGATGAAATCCTCGCTAAACTGAAATAAACTTTTCAAATTTTAAACCGTGTGGGTGTGGTAAAAAAATCCCATCCATGCGGTTTTATAATAAAATAATTGTTTCATATCGAACAAATATACACGTTTCTCCCTTCATCTCTCAAAATCACTTCCGGTGAAATTTTAGCAAAAGAACAGCAGGGGAGAACGCAGGCAAAGCAATCGAGCGGTACAGATAAGGAGATATCAAAGGCAGTCAGCACATCAAAAACGGCTTCAATCGCTTCAAAATTTATTCTTCAAAAAACAGAGGTAACCCATCACTCAATTCCGTCCATCAATACACCAACCAAACCATCATCCAACCCCTTATCACCCCCACCCTGAGGAGCGCATCTGGGCAGGGCGAACGCCCCGGGTCCCGGACGCTCCGAGGATCAAGCATGACAAGATAAAACAATTTTACATGATTGACATGGGGCGAAAAATGTGATAATATCATCTTACCAAAAAAGTGCGAATCCCTCTCGCTCGCGAAGGGAAAATCTCTCTCGCAATGAGAAATCAAACGACACAACGAACGAAAATTGAATTTGCCGAAGGCTGGCAGACACGAGGGACTTAAAACCCCTTTCTGGAGACAGAGTACGGGCTCGCCCCCGCCGACAGTATTAAAAACCCCAGAATTATTCTCTGATTCGAATGATTCTGGGGTTTTCTTTTTTGTTCTATTTTCTGGAAGCGTTGGAGGGACGAGAGATTTTTTGGCGAAAAAGAGAAGTTCTTTGCGCACAACTAAAATCCATGATATAACTTGGCACATTGCAGAGAGATCGAAGCTGTCTTTTTGTTTACTGTGCAGCAGCCTTTGTACGACGCTGCCGCACCCGGCGTTCCAGCGCCTTATAAAACCAGCTCAGGCAGAGCGTGAGCAAAAATACGGTCAAGGTCCAGACCACGGGCTGCACTGTAAGGCTAAACTTGTCCGCAGTCCACTCCATATACCGGATCAGTACCTGATGGATCAGAAAGCCGTAAGGGGAGAGCTGTGCCAGCCACAAAAACGGCTTTGCGGATAGCAGCCGGGAAATGAACCCTTTGCCCATGGCGAGCAGCCAGACCAGCAGCACCGCAGAGGGAGTGAACAGCACATTGTACCGGAAGGCCACTGCGCCCAGAACCCCCGCCTGCTTGGCAGCAATGAAAAGGCAGCCGCCCGCAAGCAGTACAGCGCCCAGCTCCAATAGGGAGAAAGCACTGCGCGGTAGTGTGCTCTCCTGTTTGCGGCTGTGGTAAAGACAGCCCGCGCAGCAGCTGATAGTAAAATCGCCTGCCCGGAACAGCGGACACAGATAGGTCAGGTAGAATGCGGCCTTTCCGCTGAGCCCGGCTTTCCAGACCGCAAGGGAGAAAAGGCACTGTACGCAGAAAATTGCTGCGGCAATGCAGCGCAGTTTGCGGGCATCGGCCTTTTTCAGCACGGCGAGAAGCGTGGGAAAGATGGCATACAGAAAAGCCTGCACCGAAAGATACCAAGCCACTCCATTCAGGCAGAACCAGAAACGGCTGGACGGGATCCATGTTTGCAACAGGAAAATGCTTACCGCAAGCTGCGCCGCACAGGAGAGAACCCCGCGGGCAGAGGGCTGCGCCAGAAGCCCCTTCAGTACAAATAACAGGGCGGCAGCCATCATAATAAGGTGCAGCGGATACAGTCGGCGTATTTTTTTAAAGGAGAAAGCTATGGCAGACTGCAGCCCCGGTGCTGTGCGAGGGCGGTCGTAATAGTTGCAGACCATCAGAAAACCGGACAGCGCTACAAATACTGAAATCGCCCACGGACCCAGCCACGGCGCCCCGCAATGGGAGATGACCACGCACAAAAATGCGACTGCCCGCAGTCCTTGTAAAGATGAGATCAGTTTTTTGTCTGTCACGGTATCCTCCGTTCTGCCGCAAAGCGCGGCAGCTGTGCTTTTCTAATGCGCTATAAGTATAAAAAAGGCGGCGCGTCCTGTCAAGGATGCGCCGCCTTTTTTGCGTGGCAGAGTATGATTTTTGGGCGTCATAAATTCTTAACAAAGAAAAATCGCAAAACCCCTTGATTTTTCAGGGCAAGATGAGTACAATACACTTAGCACTCAGAGAAAAGGAGTGCTAAACCGCTGCGGGGCACACACGAAGCCC
>OGME01001118.1_pt1 | contig 18260 bp, 14 predicted proteins | sample 1572981 | NCBI WGS metagenome assembly OGME01 (sample SAMEA2581902, study PRJEB24529) | metagenome | biome: Human gut stool | place: China | collected 2011
GGCGCCGAAAAGCACCACGTTCATGCACTTGGCGTTGCCCAGGTCCAGGGCGATCTCGCTGGCGGGCACGGCGATGGTACGGAACACCCTCTCCATGGCCTCAATGCAGCCCTGGGGATAGGTCTCGGCCCCGGAGGCGATGGTGGTGGACTTGATGGCATAGTCGTTGATCACGGCCACGCCGTCGGGCTTGAGAAACTCGGCATAGCGGACGGCCTCCATTTTTTCCAGGGCCACCATGATGTCCGCCTCGCCCTTGCCGAACACGGGGCCGTAGACCTTGTCGCCCCAGCGGACCTGGGTGGACACGGAGCCGCCCCGCTGGGCCATGCCGTGTACCTCGCTCTGCTTGACGTCGTATCCGGCCTGCATGAAGCCGTTGGACATGATCCGGGAGATCAGGATGGCGCCCTGACCGCCCACGCCCACCAACAGGGCGCTTTTCACGTTGGACATATCAGTTTTCCTCCTTTTCGATGGCGTCGAAGGGGCAGACCTGGGCGCAGACGGTGCAGCCCACGCACTGGGTGCGGTCGATGACGGCCTTGCCGTTTTCCATGGAGATGGCGGGGCAGCCCACCCGCAGACAGCTGCGGCAGCCCCGGCACTTGTCGGCGTTTACATGGCACATGCCCTTGCGGAACTTATCGCGCTTGATCAGCAGGCAGGGACGGCGGGTGACGATGGCGGGCTGCTGTCCGGCGTCCAGGGCGGACACCGCCTGGTCCACGGCGGCCTTCATGGCCTTCAGGTCCTGGGGGTCCACCGTCAGCACCGGGGCAAAGCCCAGGGCGGTGAGAATTTTCTCCACGCTGAGCAGGGCGGTGGGGTCCCCCTGGAGGGTATAGCCGGTGCCGGGGTTATCCTGGTGTCCGGTCATGCCGGTGATGCGGTTGTCCAGCACGCAGGGGATCATCCGTCCCTTGTTGTACACGATCTCCGCCGCGCCGGTCATGCCGCTGTGGAAGAAGGTGGAGTCGCCCACCACGCCGAACACCACCTTGCCGGTGACGCCCTCTTTTTCAAAACTCTTGGCGATGCCCATACCGGCGGAGAAGCCCGCGCCCATGCACACCACGGAGTCCATGCAGTTCAGGGGCTCGGCGCAGCCCAGGGTATAGCAGCCGATGTCGCCGGTGACCACATAGTTCTTGTTCCGGGACAGGGTATAGAAGAAGCCGCGGTGGGGGCAGCCGGGACACAGGGCCGGGGGCCGCTTGGCCGGGGTCACATCCACGGTGCGGAAGTCCGCCTTCTGGCCCAGGACCCGCTCCCGCAGAAGCTGGGTGTTCAGCTCGTACAGGGGACCGGTAAGCTCCTTGCCCACGCAGGGGATGCCGGCGGCCTTGATCTGGTCCTCCATAAACGGCTCCAGCTCCTCGATGACGTAGAGCTTCTCCACCCTGGAGGCAAAGTCCCGGATCAGGTCCATGGGCAGGGGGAAGGTCAGGCCCAGCTTCAGGAAGGAGGTCCCCTCCGGGAACACCTCCCTGGCGTATTCATAGGCGATGGAGGAGGTGACCACGCCCACCTTGCCGTCGCCCATTTCCAGCTTGTTCAGGCCGTTTTCCAGGGCTCGGGTGCAGCCGTATTCCTCCAGCTTCTTCAGGCGCTCCTCTACGATGGGATGGTTGGCATAGGCGTGGGCCGGGGTGCAGACGAACTTGCGGACGTTGCGGGCATAGGGGGCGTGGGTGTGCTCCCGGCGCTCACCGAACTCCACCAGGCCCTTGGAGTGACAGACCCGGGTGGTGGTGCGGTACAGCACCGGCGTGTCGAACAGCTCGGACACCTCGCAGGCCAGGGCCACGAAGTCCTTGCACTCCTGGGCGTCGCTGGGCTCCACCATGGCGATCTTGGCGGCCCGGGCATAGTGGCGGTTGTCCTGCTCATTCTGGGAGGAATGACAGCTGGGGTCGTCGGCGGTGACCACGATGAACGCCCCGCCCACGCCCATGTAACCGGCGGTGAACAGGGGGTCGGCGGCCACGTTCAGGCCCACCATCTTCATGGTGCAGAAGGACCGGGAACCGGCGATGGACGCGCCGTAGGCCACCTCGGTGGCCACCTTCTCGTTGGGGGCCCACTCGCAGTATACGTCGTCCTTATACTGGGGCAGATTTTCCAGAATTTCCGTGCTGGGGGTGCCGGGATAGGCGGAACAGATTTTGATCCCGGCCTCATAGACGCCCCGTGCGGTGGCCTCGTTGCCGGACATCAGATGCTTCATGGTGATCTCCTTCCTTTCTATACGCTGTTTTTGCTCTTGTATCAATATTCCCGGGGCTGGGCCTGGCCGTGGAGCACCCGCAGGGCGCCCTCCGCCAGGGAGCGCATCTCCTCCTCGCCGGGGAAGCGCAGCACCGGGGCAAGACCCCCCACATAGGCGGTGATATCGTCGCAGAAGGACTGCTCATAGGCCATGCCGCCGGTATAGGCGATGGCGTCCACATGGAAATGCAGTACCGCCGCCATGGCGCCCACGTCCTTGGCCAGCTGGTATACCAGGGCCTGATAGGCCTCCGTGAATTTAGGGTCCCCCTCCTTCACCCTGGCGCAGATGACCCGGAAGTCCGTGGTGCCCAGATAGGAGAACATTCCGGCCTGGCGGCCCAGGATTTTCTTCACCTCGTCCTGGCTCCTGCCGGAGAAGCAGAAGTTGATGAGTTGGTTCACCGGCAGGCCTCCGGCCCGGTCCATGCCCATGGAGCCCTCGTCCTTGACGTTGAACAGATCCACGATGCGGCCGTTGTGGTGGGCCGCCACGGACACGCCGCCGCCCAGGTGGCAGACGATCAGGTCCGCCTCCTCATAGGGCTTGCCCAGGGCCGCCGCAGCCTTCCGACCGATGGACTTCTGGTTCAGGGCGTGGAACTGGCTCAGGCGGCGGAAGGGGGCAAAGCCCGTGTAGTGGGCCACCTCCGTCAGCTCATCCACGCACACCGGGTCCACGAAAAAGGCGGGAACGCCCACCATGTCGCCGATGCGCCGGGCCAGATACGCCCCCAGGTTGGAGGGATGCTCGCCATAGGGGGCGGTCTCCACGTCGTGCATGACCCGGTCGTTGACGGCGTAGGTGCCGGAGGGAATGGGCCGGTACAGGCCGCCCCGGCCGCACACCGCGTCGAAGTCCGACAGGCGGAATCCGCTCTGCGCCACGGCGTCCAGAATGGCCTGCTGGCGGTAATCCGCCTGGTCGATGACCCGGTCGAAGCGGTCCAGCTCCTGGGGGGAGTGGTCCACGGTGGTCTTATAAACCTGCGTCTCCTCGTCGAAAACGGCCACCTTGGTGCTGGTGGCGCCGGGGTTGATGACTAATACCTTCATAGGCAGGCTCCTCTCTATGTGAATATTTCACCGAATAACTTAATGAACAGTTCCATTATGGCAGTGTCGGGCCGGTTTGTCAACGGTGATTTCCAGCGGGAACCAAACCTTGTGGGACCCCACAAAAAAACCGCCTCCGGCCCTGTCGTTTTGACAGAACCGGAGGCAGTGCCGCCGGGAATTATTGCAGATTCAGCCGCTTTTTCAGCATCAGCAGGGTCAGCACATAGTACGCCGCCCCCAGCAGGGCGGACACCCCCGCCGCCGCCCACGCCAGGGAGCTGAACACCTGCGTCACCGGCAGGCTGCTCCAGAAGTCGGGGCTGATGTCGATCTGAATGCCCACCGAGGCGAAAATGGTCCCGATGGTCTGGGTGACGATGCCGAAGCCGATGTAAAACACCACCGACAGCAGGACCTTGTGGTTGGAGAAGCTGTGGCCCAGGGAGATGGCGGCGTAGAACTTCAGGAACGACACCAGGCAGGACACCAGGCACAGCACCACCAGGGCCACGGCGCAGCCGGTGAGGTTGCCGGACAGATGCTGCCGCAGACTCCGCAGCCCCTGGGCGATCAGGGAGAACACGTTCTCCCGGCCCACCACGGAAATTTCCGCCATCCACGCCAGCGCCGCCAGCACTGTGGACAGGACGCTCCACACCAGGGCCACCAGCAGCTTGGACCAGATCAGCTGGCTGCGGCTCACCGGCAGGGTGAACATCAGATACCCCTCGTCGGTCATCAGGTTCTTATAGAACCGGTACACCATCAGCACCAGGGTCAGCAGCAGCATACCGAAGGTGGTCACGCCGAACAGGGTGGCAAACACCGTCTGGACGACGGACAGCACTGTGCTCTCGGGATACCGGCCCAGCAGGCGGCCGAACAGGGTGCAGCCCCCGCAGGACACCAGCAGCAGGGCATACACCGGCAGCATGATCCGTCCGGTGGCCCGGAATTCGTGACGAAGCAGCTTACTCAGCATAGCGGAACACCTCCCGGAACAGCTCGTCCACGCTGCAGCCCTTCTCCTGGCGGATCTGATCCACCGACTGCTGCAGCAGAATGCGGCCCTTGTTGATGAAAATCACGTCGTCCAGCACGTTCTCCACGTCGGCGATCAGGTGGGTGGAGATCACCAGGGAGGCATTCTCATTATAATTGCTGAGAATGGTGTGGATGATATAGTCTCGGGTGGCGGGGTCCACGCCGCCGATGGGCTCATCCAGCAGATACAGCCGGGCCCGGCGGCTCATGACCAGGATCAGCTGCACCTTTTCCCGGGTGCCCTTGCTCATCTGCCGGATCCGCAGTTTAGGGCTGATCTCCAGGGCCGTCAGCATATGCTCGGCGGCGCTCCGGTCGAAATCCGGATAGAAATCACAGAAAAAGTCCAGCAGCTGCACCACGTTCATCCACCCGGACAGATACGTCCGCTCCGGCAGATAGGACACCAGCTCCTTGGTCTCCGGCCCCGGGGCATGGCCGTCGATGGTGACAACGCCGCTGCTGGGGACCAGCAGGCCGTTGGCCAGCTTGATCAGGGTGGACTTGCCGCTGCCGTTGGGGCCCAGAAGCCCCACGATGCGCCCGGGCTCCACCGTCAGACTGACGTGGTCCAGGGCCAGGGAGCTGTCGAAATATTTGGTCAGCTCCCTGCATTCCAGAATCGCCATGTTACTCCTCCTTCCATTCCTCCAGCAGCGCCTTCACCTGCTGCCGGTCATAGCCCAGCTGCGCCATGGACTCCAGATATTCCCGGGTCCGGCTGCGGGCCAGGTCCTCTTTGGCGCTCTGGATCACGGCGGTATCCTCCGTGACAAAGCGCCCTGCCGTGCGCTGGGTGTGCAGCAGGCCGGTGCCCTCCAGCTCCGCCAGAGCCCGCTGCACGGTGTTGGGGTTCACCCCCGCGTCCGCCGCCAGCTCCCGCACGGTGGGAAGCCTCCCCCCGCTGGGAATGGAGCCCGACAGAATGGCCAGGGTGATCTGCTGGGTCAGCTGGGTATAGATGGGTTGGTCGTTGCGAAAATGCCACTCCATGGACCCGCCTCCTTGTGTTAATGTCTTATGCAAGTAATACAATAATACAAATGCGGCCCGTTGTCAAGCCCCAAATGTAAATTTTTTCCCCATCGGTTGACGGGGCGGGCCGGGAAAGCTATACTGGAAGATGAAAAGAGGTATCCACCCCCTTCCGCGAGAAAGGAGAGTTTTTCATGAATCACAGCTGGAACCACGACCCCTTCCAGGGGGGCGGGCCGGTGCCCCACCGGCCGAAAAAACAGCGCCGGCCCATCGGCACCCCCGTGGGGCGGACGCTGCTGAACCTGGCGGTGACGCTGGTGTTCGGGGCCATCTATTTCTATGTGACGCTGCCGCCGCTGAACCTGCACTCCGGCGACTTCTATGTGTTCGTGCTGCTGCTGTGCGCGGTGTACTGCGGCTGCGCGGTGCTGACCTCCGGGTTTCAGGGCAGCGGGGCCAAGGGCTACTTCGGCTTTGTGAAAAAGCAGTGCACCGTCCCCTTTGTGCTGGGCCTGGTGCTGGTGGTCACGGCGCTGATCGGCGCGGCCATCGGCTGGGAGGTGTTCCGGGCCGGGTCCTACCGGGACCTGCTGACGGTGGAGACCGGCGACTTCGCCGCCGACATCAAGGAGATCAGCTATGACCAGATCCCCATGCTGGACCGGGACTCCGCCGAGAAGCTGGGCAACCGCAAGCTGGGCGAGCTGGCGGACATGGTGTCCCAGTTCGAGGTGGCCGGGGACTATACCCAGATCAACTACAAGGGCCGCCCGGTGCGGGTGACGCCCCTGCGCTACGGCGACTGGATCAAGTGGCTGAACAACCGCGCCGACGGTCTGCCCGCCTATCTCATCATCGACATGGTCACCCAGAACGTGGACGTGGTGCGCCTGGACCAGGGCATCCGCTATACCACCGCCGAGCACTTCAGCCGGAACCTGGGCCGCTATCTGCGCTTCCACTATCCCACCTATCTGTTTGACACCCCGGCCTTCGAGATCGACGAGGAGGGCAACCCCTTCTGGGTCTGCCCCCGGATCAAAAAGACCATCGGCCTGTTCGGCGGCACGGACATTGCCGGTGCGGTGCTGGTGAACGCCGTCACCGGCGAGTGCACCTATTACGACGCGGCGGACGTGCCCGCCTGGGTGGACCATGTGTACCCGGCGGAGCTCATCGAGCAGCAGTACAACTACCACGGCGCCTATATCAACGGCTTCATCAACTCCCTGTTCGGCCAGCGGGACGTCACCGTCACCACCGACGGGTATAACTATCTGGCCATCGGCGACGACGTGTATATGTACACCGGCATCACCTCCGTGGTGTCCGACGAGTCCAACATCGGCTTTATCCTGTCCAACCAGCGCACCAAGGAGACCCGGTTCTATACCGTGGCCGGGGCGGAGGAGTTCTCCGCCATGGATTCCGCCCGGGGCCAGGTGCAGCAGATGAACTACACCGCCACCTTCCCGCTGCTGCTGAACATCGCCGACCAGCCCACCTATTTTATGGCCCTGAAGGACGCGGCGGGGCTGGTGAAGATGTACGCCATGGTCAACGTCAGCCAGTATCAGATCGTGGCCACCGGCAGCGACGTGGCCGAGTGCGAGGGCAACTATCGCCAGATGCTGGCCCGCAACAACCTCATCGACAACTCCGACGCCAACATCCCCGCTGATACCCAGGAGGCCACCGGCGTGCTGACGGATATCCGCACCGCCGTCATCGACGGCAACAGCCGGTACTATCTGCGGCTCCAGGGCGAGAGCGTGTACTATGTGCTCTCCGCCGCCGACGCGCCCCAGGTGGTGACCCTGAACACCGGCGACCGGGTGACCATCACCTACCGGCCCCAGGAGGACGCCTCCATTCTGGAGGCTACCGCCGTCACTCTGGTGTCCGGCAGCAGCGGTACCGTTGACAACCCCACGGACCCCATCAAAATCAACCCCGCCCCGGGCATCGGCGACGTCATCACCGACCCCGGCGACGGCGGACGGGTAGAGCTCCCGGTGGAGCCGCCCCCCGAGGAGGTCCGGCAATAAGGAATAGGAACTGTCCCAAAAAGGTCCCCGGCGCACTGCGCCGGGGACCTTTTGACAATATTTTTTCACTTTCCGCTGACGCTCAACAGAGCGGTGGGCAGGTTGCCGTCCAGCAGCAGGATGCACCGGCGCAGATCGTCGCCGATGTTCTCCGGCATGCCGGACTCGATCCAGTCGAACACGCCGCTCAGCAGGCCCCGGGCATAGAACCGGGACACGAACTCCAGGTCCTCCTGCCCCACATCCAGGCCCACCGCCGCCTGATCCACGATCCGGCGGATCACCGGGCCATAGCCCTGCATCAGATAGCGCTCCAGGTCCCGGCGGTTCACGGAGCGGTAGGCGTTCATCACCAGGTGGCGCTTGCTGCGCAGAACATCGGTGATGGTGTGCAGCTCCTGCCGCCAGTCGCCTCCGGCCTCCCGGACGGTCTGGGCCAGGTTGGCGGCCTCCCGTTCAAAGATCCAGCGCATCAGGTCGTACACGTCATGAAAATGATAGTAAAACGTCTGGCGGTTCACACCGCACCGGGCCACAATGTCCTTGACGGTGATTTTTTCCAGGGTTTTGGTTTCCAGCAGCTGGCACAGGGCCTCTGCCAGGTCGTGCTTTGCGTTCATGGGCAGCAGTCCTCCTTTACATGATGCCGGATTTTTCCTTGCTGCGGGCGATCAAGCGGTTCAGGGGCCTGGCCGGGTAGTACAGCAGCATACCCAGCGCCGCAAACAGCACGCACATGCCCGCCATCACAGCCAGATTCGTCCAATATACGTTTTCATACCGTCCGGCGATGGTCTCCCGGAGCATATCCATGCCGTAATGGAACGGCATCAGGACATACAGCTTCTGGAACACCTCCGGCAGCACGTCGATGGGATAGGAGCCGCCGGAACCGGCCACCTGGATGACCATGATGATCACGGACAGGGCCATGCCGATGTTGTCCAGGGCGTACACCAAGGCGAAGTTCATCATGGTGAAGTTCAGGCTGCACACGCAGCAGGCCAGCAGGAATAATCCCGGGTGCAGGCACTGCATCCCGATATAGTACACGCAGCCAAGCCCCGTTACCAGCGCCTGGACCATGCCCACCAGGAAGAACAGCTGGTATCTTCCGAAGAACCGCTGCCAGGGACGCAGCAGGGGCAGCGGCGGAATGGGGGCGTTCACATGGATCATGGTGGCCGTCAGCAGGGAGCCCACAAACAGGGCCAGCATGATGTAATACGGGGCCATGGCGCTGCCGTAGGTGGTGATTTCATACACGGGCACCGTCTCCATGGCGATGGGGTCGGACAGATACCCGGCCAGCTCCTCGGGGTTGTTTTCCAGCACGTCCAGAAAGCGGCGGAAGCCGTCGCTGGTGACAATGCGCTCCACATCGTCCGACAGCTTCCCCAGGTCCCCCCGCAGGGTGGCCGACAGCTGGATGGCCCCGCCCAGGGTGGTGCCCGTGGACTGGATGGCGTCCTGATACCGGCCCAGCTTATCCCCCAGGGCCGTCAGCCCGCCGGACACGTTGTCGAACACGTTCTGAACGGCCTGGAGCTTCTCCTGCACGTCCCGGTTCAGCTCCTCCACCCGCTGGTTGACGCTTTCGCTGATGCGCAGAGCCGCCTCCCGCAGGTCCTGGCGGACCTGGTCAACCTTGGCCTGAACCTCCTGGTTCCAGGACTCCAGCTGGCTGGGGTCCTCCAACTTTTTCAGCAGGTCCCGAAGCTCGCCGATGTGGTAAATGGCGTTGCCCAGCCGCTCCTGGATGGCGGGATAGTCGTCGGCAAAGTCCCGCAGCTTCTCCAGCCGCTGCTGCTGCTCCGCCAGCCGCTCATCCAGCCGCTGGGCGGGGCCCGCCAGAAAGTCCGCCACGTCCTCCGCCGTTCCCATGGCGGCGGCCAGGTCGGCGGCGATGACGTCCAGCTGGTTGTCGATGTCCTCCAGCTGCCGGGCAATCTCGGCCTCGGCCTCGTTCAGGCGGCCCACGCCCCGGTTCAGGGCGTCCTGCACGCCGGACAGGTCGCCGCTTTTGACGATGTTGTTCAGGTCGTCAGACACCACCCCGGCGCAGGCCAGGATGCTGTCCGTCTGGTCCACCAGGGTCTGCATGGCCGTCAGGGTATTCTCCAGAGACAGCAGACTCTCCTGGGCGCTGCCCAGCTTGTCAATAATGCCCTGAGACACATCGTCAGCGTCCATCCCCAGGGCCTTGCACACGGAGCTGACGGTGGTAACGGCGTCGGTCACGGTTTCCACCACCGTGGCGTTGATCTCGTCCTGCACGGCGGTTTTGGCCTTGTTGGTGATTTTGGGGGCAATGGCGTTCTTCTTCTGATTCTCATAATACTGGATCTGGGGATGCCGCAGGTCCGTGTCCAGAATGCTGACAAAGTCCCCGGTGAAGTCCGAGGGCACGATCAGGGCAGCGTAGTATTTGCCGGAGCGGACGCCCTCCAGGGCCTCCTCCCGGGAATCCACAAAGTCCCAGCCCATCTGGTGGTTGCTTTTCAGACCGTCCAGCACCATGGAGCCGATGTTCAGCTTCAGGCCCAGCAGCTCATAGCCCTCGTCCTCGCTGGTAACGGCCACCCGGATGTTGGAGGTGGAGTCCGGGCCATAGGGGTCCCAGTTGGAGAAAATGTTGAACCAGGCGTACAGGCACGGGATCAGGCACAGGCCCATGACCACCACCACGGCCACCACACTGGCGGTAAGGCGCTGCCAGTCGGACCGGAAGATTCTCCAGATATTTTTCATTTCCGTTCCTCCTTTGAGCCGTTCCCCTGCTGCTCCATATATTGGAAGATGCGTCCCAGCTCGTGGGACAGCGACTCCAGACCCCGGGCCAGCTGCTGCACGTCCGTCTGAAGCCCGGCCAGCGTCTGATTCAGGTCAGGGGAAACAGGCTGCGGGGCGGACTGAGACACCGGCGGGACAGGGGCGGGATTCTCCGGGACAAAAACAGGCTCGGAAACGGGGGCGGGCTCCGCCGCGGATTCCGTCACGGATTCCGGCTCCGCCGCAGGCGTCTCCGCCTCGGGGGAACCGTAATACCGGTCCCAGGCCTGGTCGTCGAACAGGCGGGCGAAGGCGCCGCCGTCCTCCTGCTGCGCAGCTTCGCCGGGGCGGGGCTGCGGCTCCGGTGCGGCAGGCGCGGCCTCGGCGCCCCGCAGACCCTGGAGCAGCTGGTCCAGATCCTCCTCCGCCTGGGCGGCGGACTGGGCAAAGCTCTCCTGCTCCTCCTGGGGCGGGTCGGGGGGCAGGTCCGGCTCCTGGCCCCGGCCCCGCAGCATGGGCAGCAGCTGGGGCATGGCGCTGGGCAGCGGCGTCAGCTGGTCCAGCTCCACCTCTTTTTTGGTGATCTTCTTGACCTTGTTCTGCATTTCATAGTCGATGTATTCCACGGCGATGAGATACGCCGCGATGCCGAACATGGACACGATCCACAGCAGCAGGAAGATCACCCGGGAGCCTTCCGACAAAAACAGCAGCACCAGGAACACCAGCGGCACCAGCAGCAGGCTCAGCATCCCCTTGCGGATGCGGCGCTGGTTGCCGTTGTGGAACTGAAGGACCTCCTGCAAAAGGGCCTGATACAATTGGCTGTATTTCTTTTCGTCCATGGGAAGTCCTCCTTTCTTACAGCATTTCGGTTTCTTCCAGCTTCTCCTCCATGAAGTGGTTCAGGCCCATGAAGGGCTTGCGCACCCACAGGCCGATGAGCAGGGCAGCCGCGCCGAAAATCAGCAGACAGCCGATGTTCTTCAGCCAGGTCAGGCCATACAGGCCGCAGATGCACTCCCGCATGGCGTCGATGGCATAGGGGAAGGGGAAGATGTGATAGATCTTCTGATACACGTCCGGCAGCAGCTCGATGGGGAAGGTGCCGCTGGACCCGGCAATCTGGAGCACCATGACCACCACCACGATGGCCTTGCCCACGTCGCCGAAGGAAATCGTCAGGGAATAGATCAGCAGGCTGAACACCAGGGAGGTGATGGCCCCGGTGGCAAACAGCAGGGCAGGCTCCACGCACTGAATTTTCAGCACCAGCAGGTCCCCGGCCACGATGACGGCGGCCTGGATCTGGCTCAGGACAAAGAACAGGAAATACCGGCCGAAAAACAGCTGATAGGGCTTGGGAGCCACCAGACCCTCCCGCCGGGCGTGGGGCTTGAGAATGGCCACCAGCATGACGCCGCCCACCCAGATGGCCAGCACGGAATAGAAGGGGGCCATGGCGCTGCCGTAGTTATCAATGGGATACACCGGCTCCACGGAGGTCTGCACCATCTGGGAGAAATAGGCGCCGTAATCCTCCGGATTGCCCCCCAGAATGTCCAGCAGGGTATCCAGATAATCGGGGCTGTCGCTGTCCTCCAGGCCGCCTAACAGGGAGCCCAGCTTGTCGATGGCCTGGCCCATGGCGGTGCGCCCCTGGGACATGAGCCCGTCTAAGGTCCCTGCCGCCGCGGAGGCCGCCGCCAGCAGGTCCCGGGTGTCCGCCGCGGTGCCGTGGAAGCCCTGAAGCAGGTCCTCGGACTGATCCAGCACGTTCTTCACGTCGTTGACCACGTCGTCAAACACCGGGGTCAGCAGGGTGTCCGTCAGCTTTTCCAGCTGGGCCGCCAGGGCAATGGTATCCTGCAGCAGGGCGGAATTCTCCTTCAGCCCGTCGGCCAGGGTGTTCAGCCGGTCCCGCAGCTGATAGCAGCTGTCCGCCAGGCGCTGGGCGGCAGCCGCCGCCTCGGCCCCCACGGGCCCGGCCTCCACCGCCACGGACTTGGCCCAGGCCATGAGTTTGTCGCCCATGTCGCCCATGGTCTGGGCGGCATCCCGGAGGTTCTCCTGAATCTCCGGCAGCTGGGCGTCCACGTCGATGCCGTTGAGGAACTTCTCCGCCGCGTCAAAGGCCTTGTCCAGGGCGGTATGGGCCTTGTCCAGGGCGGCGTGGACCTTCCGGTTCAGCTGGGCCACGGTGTCCAGAATCTCCTGGCCGTCGGGCCGGTTCTGGTTGATGTTGGAAACCAGGTCCGACAGGTCCTGGCGATAGCTGCTGTTGTCCTGGCCTGCGGCCTGGAAGGCGTCGATGGTTTTGGCACAGGAGCGCAGCAGGCTGCGGGTCTGGCCCAGCAGGCCCTGGACGGAGCCCACCGGGTCCTCCTGGCTCAGCTGCTGGGACAGGTCGTTGGCCCCCCGGAAGATGGCGTCCACCACCACGTCCAGATAGCTCTTGCTGATGGTGGTTTTCAGGGACGACACCGCCGTGTCGGTGATCTTGGTGGCCACGGCGTTCTTTTTATAGTTTTCGTAATAAGTAATGGTGGGCTTGTCGGTCCACTCCGTCAGCATGTGGTACATGTTATAGGAGAAGTCCTGGCCGATGACCACGGCGGCGTAGTAATCCCCGGCATAGACCCCCTGCTCGGCCTCCTCCTTGGTGTCCACAATGACCCAGTTGATGCTGGTGCTGCTGCGCAGGTCCTCCACCACCTCCCGGCCCTTGTTGACCTGGGTGCCGTCCTCCTCGGTCCAGCCCTTATCCAGGGACGCCACGGCGATGCTGATGTTGCCGGTGTTGCCGTAGGGGTCCCAGTTGGAATAGATATTCAGCCAGGCGTACAGGCTGGGCAGCACCGCGATGGCCAGGGCCACCGCCAGAGCAAAGAAATGCGTAAACAGCGAACGGGCGTCCGCCTTGATGATGCGCCAGATGTTCCGCATACGTTCCTCCCGCTTCCAAAAACAGATTCCGCGCCGGGGCGCGGCGTTTTGACAGTGTATAGACTATTATACTATACACTGTCAAAATTTCCACCCTTTTTTTGCATTTTTCAAGATTTGTTCATATCTTCCGGCAGGAGCCGGGCCATATCCTCCGGCAGCGGGGCTGTTACCGTCAGGCGGCGGCGGGTGACGGGGTGGGTCAGCTCCAGCCGGTGGGAGTGCAGGGCCGGGCGGGGGATCAGGGTTCGGTCCTCGGTGCCGTAGAGCCAGTCCCCCAGCAGGGGGTGGCCAATGGCGGACAGGTGCAGCCGCAGCTGGTGGGTGCGGCCGGTGCCGGGGGTCAGCCGCAGCAGGGCCCGGTCCGGCCCCTGCCACAGGGTCTCATAGTCCGTGTGGGCCGCCAGACCCGCCGGGTCCACCCGCCGCCGCAGCAGGGAGTCCGGCTCCCGGCCGATGGGCAGGTCGATGGACCCCGCCGCCGGGCTGGGCACGCCGCTGCACACCGCCAGATAGGTCCGGCGGAAGTCGCCGGAGTGGAGCTGCTCCATGCACAGCCGGTGGACATACCCGGTTTTGGCCACCACCATGACCCCGGTGGTGCCCCGGTCCAGGCGGTTGACGCAGTGGAAGCTCCCCTGGCCCAGATAGTGGCACACAGCCCCGGCCACGGTGACGGTCTCCTCCGTCAGGGCCGCCGGATGGATGGCGATGCCCGCAGGCTTGTTCAGCACCAGCAGGTCCTCATCCTCCCACAGGATGTCCAGGGGCCAGGCCACCGGCCGGATATGGGGATTGTCCCCGGGCAGGTCCGACACGTCGGCGGTGACGGCGTCCCCGGTGTGGAGCACCGCCGCCACCGTGGCGGGCCGTCCGTTGACCAGGATGGCCCCGGGCCGCCATTTCAGCCGGGACAGGAAGCTGCCGGAACTGCGCAGCTCCTGCCGCAGAAGCCGCCGCAGAGGCCAGCCCTCCTGCTCCGGGGATACGATATGAGTCAGCAGGCGCATACATACCGCCTCCCTTCAAAAAAGCGTGACAAATTCCGTGGGAATATGATACACTATGACCATCTCAGATTCAAGGAGGATCTCCAAGTGGCATCGAAAGTTTATTGGGCCGACCTGCGGGCCGACTATCGGGAAAATCTGCCCCAGAAGCTGACCCGTCTGATGAAAACCGCCGGTATGGGCCAGATCGACTTTGAGGACAAGTTCGCGGCCATCAAGCTGCACTTCGGCGAGCCCGGCAACCTGGCCTTTCTGCGGCCCAACTGGGCCAAGGCCGTGGCGGACTTTGTGAAGGAGCGGGGCGGCAAGCCCTTCCTCACCGACTGCAACACCCTGTATGTAGGCGGGCGGAAAAACGCCCTGGACCACATGGACGCCGCCATGCTCAACGGGTTCTCCCCCCTGTCCACCGGCTGCCAGATCATCATCGCCGACGGCCTCAAGGGCAACGACGAGGTGGAGGTGCCGGTGCGCGGCGGCGAATATGTGCAGAAGGCCAAGATCGGCCGGGCGGTGATGGACGCGGACGTGTTCATCTCCCTGACCCATTTCAAGGGCCACGAGGAGGCGGGCTTCGGCGGCGCGCTGAAGAACATCGGCATGGGCTGCGGCAGCCGGGCCGGTAAGATGGAGCAGCACAACGCCGGGAAGCCCCATGTGGCCCAGGACCACTGCGTGGGCTGCGGCGCCTGCACCCGGATCTGCGCCCACAGCGGCATTACCGTCACGGACCGCAAGGCCAGCATCGACCACAGCAGGTGCGTGGGCTGCGGCCGGTGCATCGCCGTCTGTCCCCGGGACGCCATCCGGGTGAACTGGGACGAGACGGTCACCAATCTGAACCGCAAGATCGCCGAGTATGCCCAGGCGGTGGTGGACGGGCGGCCCTGCTTCCACATCAGCCTGGTCATCGATGTGTCTCCCAACTGCGACTGTCATCCGGAGAACGACGCGGCCATCATCCCCAATGTGGGCATGTTTGCCTCCTTCGATCCGGTGGCCCTGGACATGGCCTGCGCGGACGCAGTAAACGCCCAGCCGCCCCTGCCGGGGGCCGCTGCCGCCGGGGACTGCGGCCATGACCACTTCCACCATCTCCATCCGGAGACGGACTGGATGAGCTGCCTGGAGCACGCCGAAAAGCTGGGCATGGGCACCCGGGAATATGAGCTGATCAAAATCTGACCGGAATCTGCAAAAACCGGGCGTGCCGCCTGCGCGGCACGCCCGGTTTTTATGCGTGGGGCTTTACGTCCTGATAGAACATGTTCCAATCCACCTGATAGGCCCGGAGGGCGTTGGGGTTGTGGCAGATCATCCGCAGGTGCATGCCGGGGTGGTCCCGGAGGAAGTCCGTCATGGCCTTCAGGGCCACATGGGCCGCCTGGGGCAGGGGATAGCCGTATACCCCGGTGCTGATGGAGGGGAAATCCACCGTGCGGCAGCCGTGGGCCAGGGCCAGCTCCAGGCAGCTGAGATAGCAGCTGCGCAGCAGGGCCGCCTCCCCGTGATCGCCGCCCTGCCAGATGGGGCCGGGGGTGTGGATCACATAGCGGCAGGGCAGGTTATAGGCCCCGGTGAGCTTGGCATGGCCGGTTTCGCAGCCCCCCAGGGTGCGGCACTCGGCCAGCAGGCCGGGCCCGGCGGCCCGGTGGATGGCCCCGTCCACCCCCAGGCCCCCCAGCAGGGTGGTGTTGGCGGCGTTGACGATGGCATCCACCCGGGATTGGGTGATGTCACCCAGGATGATGGAGATGTTTTCCATGGGTTCCTCCTGTACGATGTGCTGCTGCTTTGCGGGCAGCAAAAATGTTGAATAGGTCAAAAAGCTCTTTGCGTTTTGGCTTCTTATATGTTATAATCAACAATATAAGAAGAAATTTTGAACGGAAAGGTGGTGAATTCTTGTGTGGGTTGTCATTCTCAGTGTGGTTTGCTCCCTGGCCGCCTATTTTGCAGGGTTATATGTGAGTATTATATCGTATGGTATATATGACATAGGAGCTGCTTTTGCTGCCATTACCATGGGGGCGTTTATCATGTACCAACTGAGAGGAAAAAAGAAGAAGTAGCGGGCATCTCCGGCTTTTGCCGGGGATGCTTTTTTGTATACAAGCCGCAATATTCTGGCCGGATATTACGATTTGTTTTCACTTTCCAGCCTGCGAAGGGCCTTGCGGAACTGGAGGGTGAAGAGGATCACCGTGCCTGTGACGGCGATGACGTCGGCCACGGGCTCCGCCAGGAACACGGCCCGGGTCTGGTCCGCCAGCAGGTGGGGCAGCAGATAGATCAGCGGCAGCAGCAGCACGAACTTCCGCAGCACCGCCACCACGATGGAGCAGGGGGCGTTGCCGATGGACACGAAGGTCATCTGACAGGCGATCTGGATGCCCATCAGGAACAGGGCCCCGCAGTAGATCCGCAGCATCCCGGCGGTGAAGGCCACCAGCTCCGGCTCCGACGTGAAAATCCGGGCGAAGGCCCCGGGGAACAGCTGGATGCAGGCCCACAGCACCAGGGCGTAGCCCAGGCAGACCTTCAGCAGCAGACGGAAGGTCTGGCGCACCCGCCGGGCGTTGCCGGCGCCGAAGTTATAGCTGGAGATGGGCTGGGCCCCCTGGGCGATGCCCTGCAAGGGCAGCATGGCAAACTGCATGACGCTGGAGAGGATGGTCATGGCCCCCACGGCCAGGTCGCCGCCGTATTTCAGCAGGGAGGCGTTGAAGCACACGGAGATGACGCTTTCGCTGGCCTGCATGATGAAGGTGGCGGTACCCAGGGCCACGCAGGGCAGAATCAGCCGGGGCCGGATGGGCAGGGACGCCTTTTCCAGCCGCAGCAGGGTCTGCTTCCCCCGCAGGAAGGTCACCACCCATACGCAGGATACCGCCTGGGACAGCACCGTGGCCAGGGCCGCCCCCCGGACGCCCATGTCCAGGGCGAAGATGAACAGGGGGTCCAGCAGGATGTTGCACACCGCGCCGATGAGGACGGTTTTCATGCCCACCCGGGCGAAGCCCTGGGCGGTGATGAAGGCGTTCAGGCCCAGGGTCACCAGGGCATAAATCTGCATATACTGGACGGCATACCCGATGGTGTTCCCGCTGGCGCCGAAGGCCAGCAGCAAAGGGCGGTTCCAGATCAGCAGCACCGCCGTCAGCACCAGGGAGATGGCCACCTGTAAAGTGAAGCACCCGCCCAGAATCCGCTGGGCCTGGTCATAGTCCCCCCGGCCCATGGCGATGGAGGCCCGGGGCGCGCCGCCGGAGGACACAAAGGCCGAAAAGGCGGAGATAATCATGATGATGGGCAGGCACACCCCCACGCCGGTCAGGGCCAGGCTGCCGTCACCGGGGATATGGCCGATGTAGATGCGGTCCACGATGTTATACAGCATGTTCACCAGCTGGGCGATCACCGTGGGCACCGCCAGCTTCCACAGGAGCCGTCCTACCGGCTCCGTGCCCAGAAATTTCTTGTCCTGTGTCATTGCGCGTCCTCCTGCGTCATTTGGGATAGATTCCGGCGGAAGCCCTCCAGGCAGCGTCGGAAGGCCGCCAGGTCCTCCGGCTCCAGGCCCCGGGCCAGGCGGCGGAAAAACGTCTCCTGCAGCTCACGGCCCTGCTGCACCACAGGCCCGGCCTTCTCGGTGCACACCAGGCGGCATTTGCGCCGGTCCCCGGGGGCGGGCTGCCGCAGCAGATACCCCTCCTGCACCAGCTTCTCCACGTGGAAGGAGACGATGCCCGGCTTCAGTCCCCGATAGGTGCACACGTCCCGGGCGGTGTCCAGGCCCGGGTTGTTGGCCAGAAACAGCAGAATGTCCACCCCGTTGGGGGCCAGACCCTCCCGGCGGCCAAGGGGCTGCATGGCGGCGGTGTAGCCCTCCAGCAGCTGCCGGGCGGCCTGCCGGGCCATGGTCTGGATGCCGGGGCGCTCCGCCCGAATGTGCAGGCGCACGGCATACTCCAGACACATGTGGGCAATGGGCAGCAGCACCTCCATGTTATAGTCGGCGTAGCGGTGCCGCCGCAGCCACACATTCAGCTCGTCCAGGCCGAACAGCTTGTCCGCCCCGCCTAAGATCACGCCCTCATAGGCCGCCGCCATGCCCCCCAGCTGGCGCACC
>OGME01001123.1_pt1 | contig 18218 bp, 18 predicted proteins | sample 1572981 | NCBI WGS metagenome assembly OGME01 (sample SAMEA2581902, study PRJEB24529) | metagenome | biome: Human gut stool | place: China | collected 2011
AACACCTGCAACTCGTCCGTCTGTGCTGGCTGCACTGGGGGAAAAGACCAATCAGTCGGAGCCTGTCAAACCGTTCCGCAGCTATTATGATAAGGATGGTGATGCCCGGTGATCGACCGCCGCGACCAGCAACTCCATTTCCGGGTCAGCAAACCGGAGTTGGAGCGGATTCGGAACAAAATGGAATCCAGCGGCATTCTGAGCATCGGCTCCTATCTGCGAAAAATGGCGCTGGACGGGTATTGTCTGCATCTGGATCTACCGCAGCTGCGCCGCATGGCGTATCTTTTGCAGATGTGCAGCAACAATTTAAACCAGTACGCCAAAGTAGCCAATGAAAATGGCCGGGTTTATGCTGCCGATATGGAGGACTTGCGCGCCCGGCTGGATGAACTAATCAGCATCGGCAAGCAAATTCTTTCCCGGTTGGCAGAACTTTAAAATTTTCCCCGCAGTTGAAGGACTGCGGTGTACATAACAGTTGACATCCTTGCAACGCAATAGCTGATACCTTTATAATAGAGCCGAAAAGAAAGGTTGGTGTTCGATATGATGTTTACGCTGAAGAAAATTGTTCTTTTCCCGATTTCTCTCTTTGTGGCGTTTCTGGCTCTGATGGCAAAGTGGTTGCTTACCTTGTCCAGCTATGTGGTCGCGCCGCTGATGCTCTACATCTTCGGCTGCGGCATCTACACCGCCTACCGCCAGACTTGGGATCAGTTTTTCATTCTGCTGGTGGCAGAGTTTATCTGCTTCGTTCTCTTTTCCGGCGCAACTGCCATCACAGAGGGCATCGGACGGTTCAGCGAATGGCTTGCAGAACTGTAAGTGTTTTTATCTTTGCCGCCTTCGGGCGGCTTTTTTGTTTGGGGCTGCGAACGCTACAAGTGGCTCAAGTATTGGCTGTCACACGGGGGTGATTCAGAATGGCCGCAACACGGCTGATTGCATTGCACAAAAACAAGGGCAAGTCGGTTGCGGCCTGCCTGAAAAGCCGCACGGACTACGCAAAGAATCCTGACAAGACGAACAGGGGAGAGCTGGTCAGCAGCTATGAGTGCAGCCCCTTGACCGCAGACGAAGAATTTATGCTGTCCAAGCGGCAATACGAACTTGCCACAGGGCGCAGACAGAAAAATGATGTGATCGCCTATCAGATCCGGCAATCTTTCCGCCCCGGTGAAATCACCGCAGAGGAGGCCAACAAGGTGGGCTATGAGCTCTGGCAATGCGCTTCACCAAGGGCAAATATGCGTTTATCGTTGCCACTCACACGGACAGGGAACATATCCACAACCACATTATTTATAACTCTACTGCGTTGGATGGAACACGAAAATTCCGGGACTTTTTCTTTTCAGCGTTGGCGGTGCAGCGGTTAAGTGACCTGATCTGCTTAGAGCATCAGCTCTCCGTCATTGAGATAAAGCCTTACCGGGAGCGGCAGAAGCGTACACTTTACCCGCCAAGGGAGAGCAATCGTGACCGGCTATGCAGTGTGATCGATAGTATTCTGGCTGAAAAGCCCAAGGACTACGAGGATTTTCTGCAAAAGCTGGAGCAGCAGGGCTATGAAGTCAAGCGCGGAAAGTACACCTCCGTCAAGGGCGCACGGCAGAAACGATTTATTCGGTTCCGCACTCTGGGGGCAGGGTATAGCGAGGAAGAGTTGAAAGCTGTCCTTGCCGGAGAAGCGGAGCATCGGCCACGGCAAAAGTGCTCGGCACCGGAACAAAAATTTCAGATGCTGGTGGACATTCAGGCAAAACTGGCTGAGGGAAAAGGCGCGGGCTTTGCCCGCTGGGCAAAGCAGCACAACTTAAAAGAGATATCCCGGACGCTGATCTTCTTACAGGAAAATAAAATCGGCAGCATCGAGGAAATGCAGGAGTGTGTGGATACTGCAACTGCACGTTATCATGAACTGGGCGATTCCATTAAAGCATCAGAGAAGCGGCTGGCAGAAATCGCGGTGCTGAAAGCGCACATCATCAACTACGCCAAGACGCGACCGGTCTATGATACCTACTGCAAGACCGGATACAGCAAGCGCTTTCTGGAAACGCACCGCACAGAAATCACGCTGCACAAAGCTGCAAAGGCGGCGTTTGATGAAGCCGACTTGAAAAAATTCCCCAAGGTCAAGGCGTTGGACGCGGAATATTCCAAGCTGCTGACAGAAAAGAAAGCGCGCTACCCAGACTATCGCAAGGCGAAAGAAGAAATGCAGGAGCTTCTTCGAGCAAAGAAAAATGTAGAACTGTTCTTTGCAGAGGAAAAGAGTGGCGCTGAAAAAATGAAGTCCCGATAAACGAAGATAGCCTAGGATTCTTCCCTTATGGAAGAGCCCTAGGCTATCTTTTTTTGTTATAGAAGTGTTTGGAACAGACGCGCAGCCTGCATCGCACGATGCAGAACGAAAGGGGATTGGGCACAGCCCAACAAGCATTTTGAATTTGGATTTTGAAAAATCCGATTCAAAAATCGCAAGTTGGTACCAAGTTGCACTGCTTGCGACGTAGATGTTTCCGTCAACTGCTGCGTTAGAATTTTTTAAATCACTTCAACTTTGCGAGGATATCGTCTGCGCTCACGCCGCTTGCCAGCAGCTTTTTCAGCACGTCTTCGGCTTCAGCTTTCTTTGCGGATTCCGCTGCTTTGGTTTCAGCTTTGACCTTTTTGGCTTCGATTCTGGAGATTTCCTTGTCGATAGATTTCAACGCTGCTTTCTTAGTTTTCAGGTCGGCTTTCAGCGCATCGATATTAGCAGTGATGGATGCAATTTCAGCAGCAGCGGCTTCCTTTGCGGACTGCTTTTCGGCAATCTGTGCAGCAAAGTCAACGGTTGCTTTTACGGCCTTGGGCTTGTTCTTGCTTCCTTTGGGACGGGGCATAGGTGACACCTCCATTCAGTATTTATAACATAAGTATAGCATTACAAATATTGGATGGCAAGAAATATATATCGGCAAAATATGCGTTAGACGCAATATCCCTTGTTCTTAATGACCTCCACGACCTGAGAGACATACTTCTGGCAGGTATCGTGATCAGGGGCTTCCACCATCACGCGGACAAGGGGCTCGGTGCCGGACTCGCGCACCAGAATACGACCGGTATCGCCCAGAGCTTCTGCCACCGCCTTGACTGTCTCCTGCACCGCCGGGTCGTTCTGCGCAGCTTTCTTGTCGGTCACACGGACATTTAAAACCTGCGGATAGATCTTCAACTTCTCAGCCAGCTTGCTCATAGGCATCTTCTTTGCCAGCATGACCTCCATCATCTTCAGGCTGGTCAGGATACCATCACCAGTGCTTGCGTACTTGGAGAAGATGATGTGACCGCTCTGTTCACCGCCGATGCGGCAGCCACTCTTATCCATGTACTTGTAGACGTACTTGTCGCTCACAGCGGTCATATTTACACCGTCATCACTACAAAAGCTGTCGATTTAAAATATTATCCCATTATGGATTTCCTTTGATTAATTGGCAGGAAACCGATTTATTGCTTTTTAGCAATAAGCAATTTGAAATTTTGAACGACAAAAAGAAACACAAGTGTTGTGCAGTAAATTATAATGGGTGCAATATAGCTATAAATAGAATTCACCCCAAGTTTACCTGTTATCATTGCAAAGGTTGTAATGAAAATTGGATGAACAATATAAATCCATGATGAATATTTTCTTCCAATCACAGCTAATGTCTTATTGCACCAATTGCTCTTTAAAGCATATGTAAAAAGGCAAATTGCTAAAAACGTTGTACTAATATAATGATCTCTTGTTGCGTTCAATCCGGTGTACACTAAAACAAATCTTTCTAGAAAACTAGTTATTGCGAATACTGGAATCAATACCTGAAGTGCTTTTTTATTCCACTTTTTAGCGTATTCATTCTCTCTTATGATAGCTCCAATGCAGAAATACGGTATTCCTACAAAAAGATAATTTCTAACAAGTGTGTATGGAAATTCACGATGCCAGATAAGCAAGGAGTACTTACCAAAAATGAGGTCAAAAGCTAGTAAAAACGGCGCTAAGAAATATAGTACTTTTCTGCAAGTGAATTTGTCTACCCAATAAACTATTATCAAAGTGTATAAAATCGCGTTCAAGTACCAGAGATGTCCTGCGAATGGCGATTCATTTAAGAATATCGCTTTCAAAATGATTTTGGGGGTAAAAAAGCCGCTTATATAAGATGTAATGTTTCCATCTTCAAGAATCTTCAGCATAAGTTTGCAAAAAAGAAACAGAAGATTTGATTCTAAGGTAAGACGAAACATTTTACACATCTGTTGTTTCTTATTGTTATGTGCGGTAGTGTCTGAATAAAAATACCCTGTAATCATAAAGAATATAGGAACTGCCGCTCTGGTTAAGGTTGTGAAATACACTCCTACAGTTCCTGGAAATGGCACGTGTATGCAAACAATCAAGAAAGCACATACGGCTTTCAAAACATCAATACTTGTCGATCTGCCTTGCTCTGCCATCAAAATTGATACCTCATTTTATTCGACGCAATATATATTACCGGAGTTTCTTTGTATAGTGATTCAGTGCAATTTAGAAAATGCATCTTCAAGAAATTTCTTTCCTCTAAGCTGCATAAGTCCGAGTATTTCATCTACAGACTCATAATCCGGCATATCGATTGATTCAACTTGTTGGGCTTCATTTATCATAATATTATTTGTGCAGCCAACGCTTGTTAAAAGTTCGTTCACTCTTGTGTTGGATTTGTTATCAGGTCTTACGATGCTTGAAATAAAAGGTTTATGAAATAGAAGTGAAAAAACCGTGCCATGAAACGAATTAGTAAATACATATTCCGCATTCGCAATCCAAGAGACAAAATCGCTCGGTTTGCTGTGGAAGAGAAAATTCAAACACCCCTTATTGGAGATTACTTTTAATCCCTTAGTCTCTGCAAATCTAGTGGCATTTTCTACTAGTCTTTTTGACTTCCAAATCATAAAAATAAAAACATACTTTTGCTTGCACAAACGTGGCATTGAGAATTGTTCGAAAGCTTTATTTCCTGCTAAAATTGTTGGATCGCAAACTGTAACGCTCTCTACACCAAGAGATTTCAACGCTTTTTGCAGTGTTTGTTCTCTAACAGATACACTATCGAATGACTTTATAGTATTTGCATCTTGCTCAGTTAGATTTACATTATCACCACAAGAAGCTGCATATGCAATTTTATATTGATGAACGCCTTTCAAGAAATAAACGTCATCACTTGCTGTTATGCTTTTGTTCCAAACTTGGTCGCTTCCGGCAATTAGTACGTCGTACTCTTTAAACTTCTCTTGAACGCTTTTCTTTCCGAGAGTAGAAAGATTCAAATACTTGAGATTAAACGAATCAAACTCGACTTTTTTCTTTAAATAGAAAGCTTTTTTAATGACATTTCCTTTTCTAAGCATAGAATCAAGATCTTCTTGAATTTTATCGCACTTATAATCGATAACTTCAGCATAGTATCCGATTGCTTCAAGTGCCTGCACTAATGCGTATGCTTGCATTACAGCTCCATAATTTCTGCTATTATGAAATGTCAATATTCCAATTTTCATAATACTATCCTCTACCCTTCAATATTCTCCGAAAAATATATCTAAGATTAAGTATGATTTTATGTTCTGCATACTTTTGTAAAACATAATCCATTCCATTGCTTTTATAATCCATCCAAAATTCGTCAGGGCTTCTCTTAGTCTTTGCAGCTTCAATTAGACATTGTTGTAAATAATCTTGTATATTGACCTCCTTATAAAAAGATTTTTTCATCACAGATTTCCACATTTCCACACCTTTTGGGGTGTTAAGAAGCACCAAGGAAGTTCCCTTCGGATTATAAAATTCGCTGTCATTATGGCGAACTCCTGATGCATCTCCTATCGATATATCTCCGGTTCTCTCAAATCTTGTAAACGAGCACTGATAGCAAGATGGTCGCATCATTAAATTTGAATAGTATAATTTTTTGAATTGCGAGTCTGTTAAACTTATCTCCCCCAATTGAAATGTAAAATACGGTCTTGTCTGCTCATCACAACCGGACCAATCAATTTTTGACAACGGATGCATACACTTGTTTTCATAATGAGCAATTAAGCTTCTCCAGACTTCGACAGACGCAACACCATGGCATAACAAATCAACCAGAAATAATCCATGTGTTTCTACTTTTTTGTCTTCGAGGTATTTTTTCAATGCTGATACTTGACAGGGCGTACCAATAAACATGACATTGCGATTCCTTTTCAAATCACCTGCTAGCTCTTCAAAAATAAGATAAGCATCACTTTGAATATAAACCGAACCATGCATTGAATTTCTTTCTTCCCTTGAAGTTGCCCTAAAGTGAGAAAGAGTGAACGTGTCATTCAGATGAGCACCATACACAACGCCAGAATTTGCGAGTACATAATCAGAAAACAATGTAAATGCTCCACCGGACTGTGATGCATTGTAAACTTGATCTTGGCTGTGTCGAAGAATAACGGCTCGTTTTATTGCGTTTGTTTCTGCCGTTTTAGCGCATATTTTTTTGCATTTACCGCATGAAATACACTTGTCTGCATTGATCTTCGGATATGAAAACCCCTGCTCATTTTTTGCAAACTCGATTGCACGTGTTGGACATATCTCACGGCATGCACCGCAGCCCGAACAAGTTGATAAGTTAAGATTAATTCCCATCACAGAGCCTTTCTTTGCTTAATGATTTGCTTGACTTTGTTTTTGTTTAGAAGCAGGAATGCAACATAGATAATGGCATAGAAAACAAACATTTTATATGGATTTAAAGCATAAGAACCTGCAATGAAGAAAACAACCAAAATGATTTCTTGAATTAAGTCTTTAGCAATTGAAACTTCCATCCATCGCGCCAACATTAATTCCGCAACAATGCTTCTCATCGCAATCACAAAGAGGATTCCAAGTGCAACAAACATGATACTTTTAACAAGAAATGCACCAATTAGTGCCAAGATCATACTGCCTGCTAATGTAGCGAGATTAACTGCTAATAGCCTACCTTCTTTACGCATAGACTTAAAGAAAGAACTACACATCATTTGCATTTTCCCATCGAATGTACAAATTGGCAAAAAGACAGGCAAATAGGATAAGCTCTGTGAGTATTGAGGAAGAAAGGTGTTAACCAAAAGGACAATAGGGAGATAGCCAAGCATAACCAATGGAAGGACTATACTCAAGACATCTCGTAAAGTAATATAAACAGATTTGATTTTTTCGTTGGAAACTCTACGTAATGCGGGAAAAACGATAATACTAGTTTGACTGATAAATGTTAAAAAAACATTTGCAAGTGTCAAAGAAAAAGAAAAAACGCCGAAAATCTCAACACCCCAAGCAGCATCAATTATTAGTCGACAGCTAGAAATAGTAAAGCTTCCCGCATAAGTAGAAATCATCAACTTAATACCGCATGATATGTTTTCCTTTATGTCTTTAAATACTAATTTTATTGGTGCAGTCCTATGTTTTACAATTTCTTTTGCGTGATACGCAAGATAAACGCCAGCTAATATGTGTCCAAGAATATACATAACTACTATCACTTTGTAGCTGTACACCTTGAAAATTACAATTAGTGCAACTGCGATAAACCATGTTAGATTTTGTAAAACGACCGAGGTCGAATAAATACTTGTTTGGTTTACGGCTTGAAGGATATAGATCAGGTAACCATTGGCATTTACTATAACGATACAGAGAATACAGGAAAATAATACGAATTTTCTATCATCATCGATGAAAGAAAAAGCTGTTATTATAGCCAGAAAAAACGCGATAACAGTTTGGTACCCAATGAAAACACGCCTCTCCTGAGAAAGCAAATCATAGTCTAATTCACTATAATGTTTGCCACCCATTCTAAGATATAGTCCATCATTTATTCCCAATCTTGTAATACTGACATATGAGACATATGTCAAAAAAAGTTGCCAATAGGCAAATTCTTTGACCCCAATCAGAGCCGAGGCAAAAAATGTTATTGCTAGACTTGACGCAAGTGAAACAACTTGCGCACCAAACGCATATATGAAGTTCTTTATAACCCGTTTATTCATCTAAGACTCCACTTCTATCAACTGTCGAATTTGTTGCCTTAATGGCTGCGGACACTATAATAGCCCACACCCAGTAAGAACATAGGTCTAAGTCGGGACATGCAATTATCTGTGTTGCAACAGCAGAAAGCAAAGATAATTTAACTGCAGAATATAGTTGAGGATTATTATCAACAGTGTATCGATTTCTTCGGACAAAAGACAAGTTGAATAGAGTGTAGGAAATCAGTCCCAAAATTCCTGTTTGTCCCAATATCGATAAAATTATGCTACTTCCTCTAACTTGCTTATAGCCGACTCCAAGTAGAATCGATGATATAAATGCATTCCACGCTCTTGTGTTAAATCTTTCTCTTTGACGATAAGATGCCGTCCCGCTCTTAGAAAAGATTACTGTGTCCAAAACGGAATAAAAACCAACATATAGGATTATCAAACCAATCAAACCAATTCCTATTACGGCAGCCTTTTGCTTTAAGGATAACTCATCGGTAAACGCTACAAATATCATGCCGATTATTATAAATGCGCCATATGCAGTTGAGGACTGAGTTAAAAGGATTTCCATGACGACGACTAGCATCAAGAAGTAATTCCTTTTCCATTTACGCTTGTAACTGAGTAAAAAATAGAAAGCACCAACTATAAAAGCTGCAAAATATGATGGCTCCATAAATGTCGATAACATGCGATTATATGAGCTCCAATGAAATACGACATTTTGGCCGTGATCATTGAAAAAGAACGCACTCAGCAGGGGTCTCAGCGGAAGGATTTCCATTGTTGTGAGCACTTGAATTATTGCAAAACAACAATGAAACACAATCAACCGCCTAACAATATTGTACAAATCAGATTCGTTTATGTCTTCCCGGCTCCATTGAATTGCAAACAGGCATCCTATATAACTCATGAGTTGGAGTATTACCAATATTGAGCCGATTGAATTTCTATTATATGCGCTGGATATAATCGGTGCAGCAAGTAAGAACAAAGCAAAAACAAAAGAGTCTTTTTGCGTACATATTTTCTTGAGTTTAAACCGGTTGCGTATTATTACATAAGCGATAAATATAAGTGCTGTTAATACACCCGGACCAATTCCTTGTCCGTTTATTATGATCACATTACATCCCTGAAATGTCATAAACAGTAATGTAATAAACAGCATAGTTTGCAATTTACCGCTCATAAGAGAGCACAGTAATATTGTTATCCAAATCACACCAGCAAGGGTCATTTTTTAGCTCCTTAACAATCGATTGTAATTCTTTCTCCCGCCTTTATTTTCACATTATCACTTATACGTACTGGACCTAGTACCATTGCATTCGTATATATACATACATTTTTCCCCAATATAGGTTGCCATATCTCCTTTTCTCCTTCAATAATTCTACTTTTTCCACTTCCACCAATTGTTACCCCTTGATATACCACTAATGGACCTAAACTAACAACATCTTTTCCAATTACGGTCCCTAATCCATGTACTAAAACAAATCCTCCTGCCAAATCAGCTCGGTAATCAATATCCACCGAAAAGATTACTCGATTTATATACCAAATAAATTTCGCAAGCACCGAACATTTAATCTTATAGAAAAAAGCGGACAATCTATATAGCACAACGCTATGAAAGCATGGATTTATTAAAACTGTTCCTACAGTTTTAATAAATCCTCCTTCTCCCACAAATTCCTGAAGATCTTTAATTAATTTCATTTTTCGACTCCCTGCAGATGGCTTTATTAGAACAAATAGACCTTTTCCTGTTTTTCTATGCTTTTTATTATAAGATTCAGTCATTCTTCATAGATCGTTCTTAATTTTTCGGCCTCTGTTTCTATATCGAATCCACCCTCTACGATATGTTTTTTATTCATAAGCGCCTGTGAAATTCTAAAACTACTATCGTATTGATTTATACATTTCTTTGCTGTTTCTATCCATAGCACTTCGTTGTCGGTGCTTAAATACTCTACCGTTCTCGAACAATTAGATACTCTCGGTATATTTGTTGATGCGATGCATTTCAGTCCATTTGCTTGTGCTTCAATCAAAACCAATCCTAAGCTCTCATATCGCGAAGGGAACATAAATAGATCCATCGCAGAATAATAAATCTCCGGATTGGAGACTCGTCCCGTAAAAATAATGTTTTTATCAATTTTTCTATCCTGAACCAATTTTTTCATCTCTTCCAATTGCGGACCATCACCTAATAATAAAAGTTTGATGTCCGGAAACACAACAACCAGCTTAGAGAATGTCTCAATCAGAAAAAGGTGATTTTTTTCACTGGTAAATCTCGCAACATTTCCAATGACAATCTCTTTTGTTAATCCATATTTGCTTCTGATTCTCTTACGATTTGATTCGTCAAAAAAATATTTGTTTAAATTGATTGCATTATTCATGATTGTATATGGTATTTTTCCATACAACCAATCACCAGACTCTTTTGAAACAGCTAATTTCTTATCTGATGTTGCAAAAGCTATTTTTTTCATCACTACATTCAACCAAGGATGATTACAAGTTACACTATGATTCTGAATAATTATTTTCTTTACCTGATTTAACTTTGCCAATACAGTTTCAATACACATTGTTCCACTATTACCATGAATGTGAACAACATCAAAACCATTCATCAAAACTCTATATAGTGATTGTACATATCTTACAAAGTTTTCTTTTCTATCTGGTAAGACGTGCACAACACCTATTTTCTCGAATTTTTTTTTTAGATTCTCATCAACATCCTCATATGCAACAAAATGAAATTCGATATTTTTGCAATACAATTCGCTCGAATAATTGTAAATCACAGAGGTGATTCCTTCATAATACATTCCCAATGTACTTAGAATTAGAATTTTATTCATTGTATTATCTCCGAATCATTTTTTTAACGATTTCTTTAAATTTATAGTAAAAGAACAGAATCTCTAATTTACTTCTATTTACTAATTCCTTATCAGTAAGAATAGGATTAATATTATTTCTTCGTCTATATGCATCCCAGTGGTAACGCCAGCTCTTATATTCCGCGCCGGATATATTTTCTAAAACTCGATTATCACAATCAACTATGCAAGACATCTTTGTATATTTACTGTAGCAAATCATTTTTTCAGAGATATTATAATTATTACAGTCAAGTTCAACCAAAATGCCGTAATCAGATTGGTTTTTCACTTGTTCATGCTTAAACGCCTTGTTATATTCATCTCTATCGCGTCCAAAGTAAAAATTTCCAAGAGAATAATATATCCTTTTCCCTTTATAAATCTCAAGAGGTTGAACGCAATGAGGATGGTGTCCTATAATTAAATCAACTCCTGAATCAATAATTTCATGTGCTAAATTAATATCACACGGCAATGGAAGGCGATTATATTCAAATCCCCAATGCAAACAGACAATTAAGTAATCTACTTTTTTTCTAATTTCACTAATTGAAGACATTACCAGATTCTTATCTTTTGGTGCGCAACCTGAAGTAAATTCAGTTGCGTAGACAGTTTCCTCAATATCCCATCCAAAATTTAAAATTCCAAATCTTTTATCATTTACTGTAAAAATTTCGGATCTTAGTGCATTCTCTAAGTCGTTTCCAGCACCCACATGTATGATCTGATTTCTATCCAATGCAGATATTGTACACTCTAAGCCTTCACTACCATAGTCCATCATATGATTGTTGGCTAAACAAGCGACTTTTACATTTAACATCTTCATTACATCAATTGCTGAGTTGTGCATATGAAGATTAGGTCCCCTTTTCGCTACAGGATGCAATAGTCCTAATGAGCCTTCTAAATTCAACACCAAAGCACCCTTATTAGCTTGCACCCATCTTCCGATTTCCTTTATATCTTCCTGAACAACATCATAGTCATAAAAAAAATCTCCGACAAATAATAATTTTTCCATTAATACGGGCCTCCATAGTAGAATTTTTCTTTGAATGTTCCGAAATTTTTATTACAGATTTCTCGGTGATCTCCATAGCTTTATTTAATCGCAACAATCAACCAAAGTGATAGAATCACCTGTACTTCGGCAAAATTCATCTATCTGTTTACTGAAAACATAGTTTACAATAGTTGCAACAATCGTTACAACTATTGCGCTTCGGAAATCTTGAGTCTGGCTTGTGTGCTCTCTCTAGTGACTCGATCAAAACTGTATAAACTGTCAACGATAACATTTAATTTGTGAAAAAGAAACTATACTAAGAAGTGAAATTGCAAATTCCACAAAAGAAATGCAATCAAAAAGAGTAGCATAACAATAGTGACATACAACATGTTTGACGGAACACTTTAACAGTTTTTCCAAACAAATATAATAAAGCCCGCAGCACACTTTCTGAGGTTTCAGTGTTTTGTTCTATTAGATGTTTTTATTTATGGAATCCCAATATGGTATTTTTAATTTCTTTCCGAACATTAAATCGGTTTCATAGGTTATATCAGCATCAAAACCAGAATTGGGGGACAATGTGATTTCTCCGAAATAAATTTGTCCGTCGATATTATACAAATCGATTCGAGCAAAAACAAAATCCCTAGATAGAACTTTTGCTATTTCTAACATTTTTTCTAAGTTCTTTGGCATTGGAATTTTGGGAACAGGCAACTTATCATCGCCTTTGTTCAATGGAATAAAATTCCATTCTTGGTCATAGTATAAATAAGATGCTTTGTGTGAATTTTTGCTGAATCGGTCTTTGCAAACCAATATGACATCTGGTACGCTATTAAAGCAATAAATCTTATAATCCATCGGAACTTTCCCATCATCGGAAATAAATTTCTCGCAGAGAATCATCGGTTTAATGTTCCGATATTGGTATTCGCGACCTATATAAAAGAAATTGCTTTTTAACGATTTTTCAATTTTATCTTTCGCTTTTGTATGATCAAGTTTATCTTTATCCGTGCAGACTACAAGGCCGCCAGAATCATGGTTGCATTTTAAGACAAATTGATTTGGAAGCAAAGAGAAATCAATATCTTCATAATCCTTCCAACTGCCCAATAGCGGGATCAAATATTCTTCTCCTATTTTTTCTTTCACATAATCTCGTACCAGCAGCTTATCGGACACTATTGATTGTAGCGGGAATCTATAATTGAACTTCAGCCACTGGAGCTTTTCGTTCAAAGTTGTTGGATTATCCATATTTAGCTTTCTACCAACTCTTAACCGATAATAGAGTTTGATATAGCTTTTATCCGGTAGAAAACTTAGACTTTTTTTTACAAAAGTCATGACCTTATCTCTGTTCATAAGCAATTTCCTTTTATATAATCTTCTATACTCGTAATAATGTTTATCGTATTAGATTTATAGCTGTTGTACTTTGTCCATCGAACTGTATCTAGTGCAATTCCCAATTTGTTGATGTCGTAACAAGGACATATCAAATTCAATTCATTGAACTGCTTTATCAGCTGGAGCTGATGGTCATCAACGTGCTCACCATATTTTGCAAGTCTAGGAACAGCAATTACCTTTTTACCCTTTTTTACTGCTCCAATAATAGCTCCCGTGCCTCCATGTGTTATGACAATGTCGGCTTTCCCCATTTCTTTACTGAACTCATCTCTATCCAAAAACTTTTTGTAATTGAAGTTCTTTGGAAGATAATCGCTGTATCCAATTTGCGCAAACACATCTTCTGCTTCGACTGTTCCTCGTTCGCACAATTCATCCACGGCTTTCAGCAATCTATTAAATTGAAATTTCTGTGATCCAAGTGTTATAAAAATCATATTTCCCATTTAATAGATTCCTCCTAAATATATGGCTTTAGGATAGAATTTTAGCATCGGCTTCCACTGAATATAAAACTGATCTGCAAACTTATAAAGTAGTTTTCCTGTTTCTGTCGGAGAAGTAACTTTTGCAAAAGATTCAATGTAAATTAGCTTTTTACCCATAAGCTTAGAAATCAGGCAAATCGGTATCATCGCAAGAACTCCTGTGCAGATGACCACATCGGGTCTTTCTTTTCTATAAATGCCGATAGACTTCCAAACATTTTGAATCATCCGCCAGATAAAATCTTTTTCTCGGCGGTTAACCTGCTTCACATAGTATGTTTTTTCACCCTTTTGTTCTGCACTGTAATCAGTCTTCTCGGTAATGACGAAGCTGTCATATTTTTCCATCAGCGGTTTCAACATCATAAGTTGCTCATAGTGTCCACCTGATGAAGCCGCAAAGCATATCTTTACCTTTTTCTTTTCATCCATTTCTTTACTAACCCACATTTATCAATCTCTCCGGAAAATATCTCTCGTATAAACCTTATCCTTCACATCATCCAAGCACTTGTCATATCGGTTTGCGATAATTGCATGGCTCATCTCCTTGAACTTAGCCAAATCATTGACCACAAGGCTTCCAAAGAAAGTATCGCCGTCTTCTAGGGTCGGCTCATAGATGATCACACTTGCACCCTTTGCCTTGATGCGCTTCATGACACCCTGAATGGAGCTCTGACGGAAGTTATCGCTATTACTCTTCATGGTCAAACGATACACGCCGATGGTCACAGCCTTTTCCTGTTCCTTGTCGTACTCGTTGTCCTCGTCATAGCCATAGTAACCAGCTAGCTTCAGGACACGGTCGGCGATGAAGTCTTTACGAGTTCTGTTGCTTTCCACAATTGCCTCGATCAGATTCTCCGGCACATCGGCATAGTTTGCCAGCAGCTGCTTGGTGTCTTTCGGCAGGCAGTAACCTCCATAGCCAAAGGACGGATTGTTGTAGTGGCTGCCAATACGAGGATCAAGGCAAACACCATCGATGATCTGCTGAGTATTCAGCCCCTTGCTCTCTGCATAGGTGTCCAGCTCGTTGAAATAGGCCACACGCAGAGCCAGATATGTATTGGCGAACAGCTTAACGGCCTCTGCCTCGGTGAAGCCCATGAACAGGGTATCGATGTTCTCCTTGATGGCACCTTCCTGCAGCAGACCAGCGAACTCATGTGCTGCCTCAACCAGACGTTCATCATTCAAATCGGTGCCGACAATGATACGAGAAGGATACAAGTTATCATAGAGAGCCTTGGACTCGCGCAGGAACTCCGGGCTGAAAATGATATTCTTGCTGTTGAACTTTTCACGCACGGATGCAGTGTATCCGACCGGAATGGTGGACTTAATGACCATGATGGCGTTCGGACTGTACTCCATGACCAGCTTGATCACAGCCTCGACTGCGCTCGTGTCGAAATGCTGGGTACGGCTGTCGTAGTTCGTAGGGGCTGCAATTACAACAAAGTCCGCATCAGAGTATGCAGCCTTTGCATCCAGAGTTGCGGTCAGGTTCAATTCTTTTTCTGCGAGATATTTCTCGATATAGTCATCCTGAATCGGGGACTTACGGTTGTTAATCATGTCCACCTTCTCCGGTATGATATCCACAGCAGTCACCTGATGGTGCTGGCTCAATAGAGTTGCAATGGACAGGCCAACGTAGCCAGTGCCCGCAACGGCAATCTTATAATTCTTCATAATATCTACTCCTCCAATCCTTATTGCAGACATCCTCTAAAATCAGTTTGTGTCTATGTAGTTATCTTGAAAGACGCGTCCAATCTCTTACTCTCCATGCCCCAACAAACACACTTTGAACGTCTTAAAAATAATCTTCCAATCTACCCAGAAGCTGCGCTCTTTGACATACTTCACGTCCAGATCCATCCATTCCTCAAAAGAGAGGTCATTGCGGTGCGGGGCGATCTGCCAATAGCAGCTCAGACCGGGTGTTACATACAAGCGCTGCTTTTCGTAGTCGCCGTACTGTTCCACCTCGCGGGGAAGTGCCGGGCGGGGGCCAACGATGCTCATATCGCCCTTCAGGATGTTCCACAACTGCGGCAGCTCATCGATGCTGGTCTTGCGGATAAACTTGCCCACACGGGTAATGCGGGGGTCGTCCTTGATCTTGAACACAGGACCATCCATCTCGTTCTGGTCCAGCAGGTCATCCAGCTTTGCCTCTGCGTTGGGGCACATAGAGCGGAACTTATAGAACTTGAAGGGCTTGCCGTTGCGGCCGATGCGCTCCTGACTGAAAACAGGGCCAGCAGACGGGTCATCCACCACAATTGCGATAGCCGTAGCCAGCATGACCGGCGACAGCACCACCAGCGCCAGCGACGACAAAATCACATCCTGCGTCCGACGCCCGATCCAGTACAGGCGATGGTCGCGCAGATTTTCCTTGCGGTCAACTTCAACTTCCTTATCAATTCCGACAGTATTCGTAGCCATTTTTTTCTCCTCACATAAATTTGCGTTTGTTTATAGATTTCTTGTTTTAGCCTGCTTTTGCCGTAACGGTTTCGGCTTGCACCGCCTGCTCAGATGGGCGCTTAGGATTGCTTTTCTCCCACCGCATCCCGATTTCATCCAGCTTCGCAATACGTTCCTCTGTCAGAACAGCGCAGCTTTTTTCAGGATTATGTCGGGTATACCGCTGCCGTTTGACCCAATTCCCGAGATTGTAACCGCCCGGTGACACATATTCTGCCGGTACGTTCAGGTTGCCGTGGGCATCAAAATAGCGTTTGGCTTCCTGATACCCTTCGTTCCACTGGCGGTCATTGCGGTTGCCCCAGTACATCCCGATACGGTTGAGCCGCTCGACCTGTTCGTCTGTCAGCTTTCCTTTCGGGTACGCCCATTGCTGGCTTGCGACCCACTGTCCCAGTCGTTCACCAGCCGCTGTCACATAGGAACGTGGGATATTCAGGTTGCCGTTTTCCTCATAGTAGGCGGCAGCCAGTGCATAAGCTTTTTCCCACTTGGCATCGAAAATGTTCCACACCATGCCGATCTCATCAAGTTGCGCGATGCGTTCTTCCTTCAAGCGACCGTTCAGCTTCTGCTGCCGGGTCTTGATGATCCACTGTCCCAGTGGGTAACCGTCTGGGTCGGTGTATTTGCCAGGCACCATCAGATTTCCGTAGGTGTCATGGTATTTCTTTGCGACCTCAAATCCATGCTGCCACGCAATTTCCTTCCGGTTATCCCAGACCATGCCGATGCTATCCAGCCGCGCGATCTGCTGCTCGGTCAGATTGCCTTGGATCTGTCCCTCGCGCACACGGCGCTGGGTCACCAGCCACACCCCAAGGCTCAGACCGCCAGGCGTGGTGTACAGTTTCGGGACGTTCAGGTTGCTGTGTTCCGCATAGTAGATGCTCGCCTCAGAGAAGTAGTGCTCCCAACTGGAAGAAAGGCTTGCCTGCAGCTGCTCAAACAGCACCCGGCAGTCGTGCACCTGTTCGATGACCTCGAACCGCTCGGTCACGATCTTGTCGCCCTCGCCGTTGGCATACAGACGATGGACTGCTTCCTGCATCTCGCTTTGCAGACCGGATATACTGGTCAAGCCCTCGAAATTGTTGACCACATCCAGGATCAGCGGGGCTGCGGTGTCCCCGGCGGTCAGGGCACGTCCGATCTGCTGCTTGTAGATGATGGGAGAAATGGTAGGTCGGAACAGGATGACCCCGGAAATGCCTTCCACATGGACGCCCTCGTTGAGCATATCGATGCAGAACAGCAGCTTCAGCCGGTTGCTGGTGTCCGTTTTGAAGTCCGCAAATGCCTTGTCGGTGTTCGGGTCATCCGAGTAAGCTTCGTACACCACTGCGTCCGGGTTGACCCCGGCGAACCACTCCGGCACATGGGAAACCATCTCGTCCATGTGCTCCTTATTGGCGCAGAACACGATGTACTTTCCCGATTTATTTGTGATATGATGGGCAAAGACCCTATCCAGACCGTCCGCCTGTTCCAGTGCCCGGCGCAGTGCGTCCAGATATTTCTGATTCACGTCCTGAATGCCCGCTGTCCGCAGGTTATCTACCCGCGCCTGATACTTTGCAAGCGTTTTCTGGTACTGATAAACGGTGGTCACATATTTCGGGGCAGGCAAAATGCCCCTGACGACTGCTTCTCCAAGGGTCATGTCACTCGCAACACGGCTATTGAAAAGCTCTTCAGCCATATCGCGGTTATTATCCAGATATCGGATGTTTGTTGCCGTCAGCCCCAGAA
>OGME01001124.1_pt1 | contig 18211 bp, 15 predicted proteins | sample 1572981 | NCBI WGS metagenome assembly OGME01 (sample SAMEA2581902, study PRJEB24529) | metagenome | biome: Human gut stool | place: China | collected 2011
CCTTGGGCAGGCTGTCGTACTTGCGGAACTCAATGGTCTTGCCGCCGTTCTGGGGTACGGGATAGTAGTCCGCGAACTGGTCATGCACCAGACGGGGCTCTGCCTGGTCGATGAGGCGCTTCTCGTAGAAGGTCTTCATCTCGTTGGTCATGGTGCCGGTGGTGTTCTGCAGGCTGGCAGAAGGGTCGGCAAAGAGCTGGAGGTTCATCTTCAGGTTGTAGCTTTTCATGTCATTTGTCCTTTCTGTATCAAAATTTTCAAAAACTGATCTTCACCCCGTGCATCGCACGGCGTTCCAGTGCCTCACGCTGGGCGCGGGTCATGCTGGCCACATCGGCCCGGGTGATGGCCGCACCGCCGGGGCTGGTACCGTTTTCCGCCGGGCGGGCCGAACGCTGGCGGATGCGCTCCACAACGCCCTGCTCCACGGTCTGGGCGGTCTGACGCAGAGCGTCGTTGTAGTGGGCCAGACGGTAGGCGTCGCCCATCCGCATCCCGGGCAGCTCCATCAGGCGGCGCATCTCGGGGTTCGCCAGCTCCTGCTTGAGCGAAAAATCCGGCATATCCCGGCGAAGCATCGCCTCTTCCGCCGCCCAGCGGGCGTGGAGGGCGCGGACAGGGTCCTCGCCTGCTCTCACCGGCGGGAGCGGAAGCGGCGCAGGGCGTTCGGGCGGTGCAGGACGCTCTTCCGGCTCCTGCACTGCCGCCGGTGTCGGCACATCCGAAGCTTCCCGGCCCTCATCCGCCTTCATAGTCCCGGAGGCGATGGCCTGCTGAGCCTGTGCATGGCTGAGGGCAGGAGCGGAGGGGGCGGCGGCATCGCCGCCCTCCGAGGCAAAGAGCTGCAGATCCACCATCGACTGTTCTCCCCGTCCGCTCAAATCGGCAAAGCGGACATTGTCCGGGTAGCGTTCTGCCAGCAGGGCAAAGCCCGCCTTTGCAAATTCGAACGCCCCCTCCACCCACGGCTTCTGGGGTGCCGCTGCCGTCACGGCCAGACGAGGGCCGTCCGGCTCGTCCCACACGCCGCTCCTGGTGCCTTCCTCGCCCGCCAGCAGGGCGCAGAGGGTCTGCATCAGGGTGCTGGCCCCCGCACACACGATGTCCTGCCCGGCGGGGGCATAGCCCGCGTGGCCCGAAGCTTCCAGCCGACAGGTGGGGCCTGCCGGGCCGTCCAGCTCGGTGTAGTTTACTTTTATCATCTCATTTCTCCTTTCTGCGTCTTCATCGCCCTCGCCATCGCAGCCGTACTCAGCTCCTGTGCCGGGCCGCTGAGCTTGGGGACTTCGGACTTTTTCTGCACTTCCAGCAGACCCGTCAGCTGGGCCATCTGGGCCTGCATCCGGGCCAGCTGCTGGGCGAGGGTGCCGTTCTGACGCACCCGCTGGCGCACCTTTTCGATGCCCTCAAAGTCCATCATTTCCAGCGCCGCCAGCGCGGCGTCGGCGTTGGCCGGGGCGAAAAAGCCCAGCTGATAGCACTCCTTGGCCGTCTCGTTCTGCGACAGGCGGGAGAAGGTGGACTTTTTCTCCGCACTCACCACGATGTCGAACACCGGCTCATGACTGCCCAGCTCCACGCCGCCCACGACTCTTGCAGGCTGGGCGCGGAGCACCTGGCCCGAAAAGCGGACGAACTCGCTCTCGCCGCTCTTGCCGGTGATGCGGAAGATGCGCTCCTCGTCGTAGAACTGCCTCATCAGCTCGATGATAAGGCAGCACTCTTTGGCAAATGCCCTGTAAGCGCTCTTGAGCATATCCCGGCTGAGCTTCGAACCCGCCTCCTGCAAGGCCGCAATGGCCGAAGCTGCCGTCACGCCGCCTGCGGTGCCGCCCTGGGTCATGTCACGGTTTCCGCTGATCTCCTTCAGCTCCTCGATGCGGCTGTTGCGGTAGCTCAGGCTGTTGCCCTGCAGGCCCGCCGTCTGCAAAGGCCGGAAGCTGTCGTCGTTCAGCCGCCCCACCACATGGATGATGTCCCGTGACAGGTCGGTCAGCTCTTCCTCGTTGACACCCGCCGTATCACTCAGCACATACCGCTGGCGGGACGAGAGCAGGACGTTCTCGTCCATGGCGTGGTTCATCTTGTCGATGGCGGTCTGGCACTCCTTCATCACGTCGATGTACCCGAAGCCCGCCGGGCTGTCCTCTTCCATGAACAGCGCATCGAACACGAAGGGATACTTGCCGTGGTCGTAGAAGCCTCTTTCGGCCAGCGCCGGGTCGTTCTCGCTGGCGTAGAGCACCACGCCATTGCAGAACTTGCAGTAGTGCAGGACGCTCCTGCCCTCGGGGGAAAGCTTTTTGTAGTACCAGTCCACCACGACGCTCTTGTCGCTGGTATCAAGGCCGCCGTCGTGGATGTAATGCGGCACGTCCAGCACGCTGGCGGTGTGTCCGGCCAGCTGGGGCCAGCGGCTTTCCAGCTGAGCCGTGTCGGCCAGACTCAGCGAGAAAAAGTGGGGCGACGCCTGAATATCGTCCACGCCCGGCTCCCAGTAGAGCATCAGCAGGTTCATGGGCCGGATGGCGATCTCGCCCACACCGCCCCGCTGCTCCGGATCCCAGAACACGCCTTTGACTCCGGTCCCCTGCTTGAGCTTGCGCCACCAGGTGTCGCTGTACACCTGCTCATAGTCCGCCTGTTCCAGCACCACGGGCAGCACGCTGGAAAGCGCCTGTGCCGCTGCCTCGTCGTCCTCGGCACGGGGCAGGACGTTGGGACTGGGGTAGTTGTCCATCGCGTCGGCATGCTTGTTGGCGATGGAGTTGAACAGCCAGCCGCTGGACGGCTGGGGTTTGCCCTCCATCATGGGGTTCTGGTAGTTCTTCCAGTGTCCCATCCGGAACCACAGTTCGTTGTCCACCAGGCGCTTGTCCAGCGCGGCCTTGCCCGCCTTGTACCGCTGTAAGATCTGTGCAGCCTCAGCCACCTCTTCCGGCCCGATGGGCAGTTTTGTTGCTTCATCCATAGTATTCGTTTTTCTCCTTCCTGCCCTCTGTTGCAGGGCGCTATCGTTTTTCTCCGCCCCCAGCCTCTCCCAAAGGGAGAGCCTTTACACCCTCAGAAACTTCGCCTTCCGATGCAGCTCCAGCGGGTCATCCAGCACCGGCGGGGCCGATGTATGCCGGGGCGGCGAGATGGGATTTTCCATCAGCACATAGCGGCACTCATCGTAGATGTGGTCTTCCTGCCGGGTGTCGATGTCCTCCACGTTGCTCTCGTCGTACACGAGGTTCGGGATGGTGCGGATGAAGTGCTTGCAGGTATTGAACACCTGCAGCATCGGCCTGCCCTCGCCGTCAAAATTCAGCCGGTAGTGCATCTGCATCTTGCCCGCCAGACGGGTGTGGTCGCCGGGCATCCAGTGCAGAAAGTTCGGCCCCCGCTCCATCATGGCGGCGATGCTCTCGCCCCGGCTCTCGTCGAAGATGGCCGGGTCGGCGATGCCCTGAATGACTCTGCCCCGGAGCACCGGGTCGTTCTGCTCGGCCTCCCGGATGCGCCGTGCCTGCTCCACCGGGTCGATGCGCAGACCCTCGTTGGGGCGTCCGGTGCAGCCGTACAGCTCCTTGATGCGGTAGAGCCGCCCTTCCTCGTCCGCCGCGTACCACCCCACCGAGAAGGGCTTCGAAAAGCCGAAATCGTAGCCCCGGTAGATCTTCCAGTGCTTCGGGATGGTGAACGGCGCGATGACGTGGGTCCAGCGCTGGTCTTCGTAGTGGTTCGGGTCGTTCCGCCACTCGGTGAACACCTGCCCCGAAAAGCTGTCCCAGCTGCCGTAGAGCAGCGCCTGCTTTTCGGCCTCCGGCATGGCCGCGAGGCTGGCCAGATAGTCCGGGTCATTTTCCAGAAGGGCTGGGTTATCAAAGATGCTGGACGGGATGAACACCCGCGCCCGCCGCAGCACCTTTTCGGTGCCGTCCGGCATCCGCACCGGGTATTCCTCCACGATGGGGGTGCCGGGCGGGGCAGGCGTGATGAACCGCGCCTTCACCCAGCCGTGGCCCACCCCGCCGGGGTTGGTGGTGGCCCGCAGATACACCCGGGTGCCGGGGCCGGTGGGGCGGTTGCGGCTCATCATGTAGCTGTACTCCTCCCACTCGAAGTGGGTCAGCTCGTCGAACCCGATGAAATCGAAGGCTTTGCCCTGATAGTTCGTCCGGTCTTTGGTGTACTGCATCGAGCCGAAGTAAATTTTCGCCCCGCTGGGGAAGACCCACACATGGCTCGTGGCGTTGTACTGCGCCTCCGGAAAGGCCCGGCGGTAATAGCTTTGACTCTTGTCCACGAGGTCGGAAAGCTGCGGGTAGGTCTTGCGGAGGATGAGCGCCCGGTAGTGCGGAATGTGTACCTGCCGCAGCGCCTCGATGACGAGGGCGTCGCTCTTACCGCCGCCTGCCGCGCCGCCGTAAAGCGCTTCCGGCTCCGGCCTCCGCATAAATTCCATCTGCCTCGGCTGAGGCCTCCACACGACGCCCGCATTCTTGTTTTCTGTCGTCATACATCCTCCACCGGCGGCAGCAGCACCACGCCGCATTCCCGCCCTTCTGCGTCCACGCCCTGGTCGTTCAGGGTCTTCGACACGCCCGCCAGATCTTTCAGCACAGCAGTCGCTTCTTTCAGTCCCTTCATGATGCCGGGGTCGGTGCTGTTCTCTCTGCGGGCCGCGCGCTGGCGGGCGTTCAGATCTTTCACCTCCTGCGCCAGCATGGTGCTCAGGGTGTCGGTGGCTTTCCGGAGACTTTCCAGCCCCTTGGCCGCAGCCTGCTTTTCCTGCCCCATCCTGTGTTCTCACTTCCTTTCGTTCTGTCGCTGGCAAAAGGATACCACGCTTTTCTCCGCCGCAGGAGTACATACTTTTCACCCTCATATTTGTATTTTACCGTGCATTTTATCCCGTAAGTAATATTTCAAAGCAGAAAAAATCCCCTGCCTGTGTTCTTTTCCACAGACAGGGGATCTTTCACTCAATTTTCTGCGCAAAGTCTCCGGGAGACTCTCTGCGTATTTTTATAGGGTTTCCACCCGGTCAAACAGCTCCTTTGCGGCCTCCACAGCCTCCTTGCTGCCGAAGACCACCCTCACGCCCTTCTCCATCCGGGCCGACAGGTCCGCCGCCTCGGCCTTGAGGGCGGCAGCATCCACACTGCACAGGCTCTTGCGTTCGGCGGCGGTCATCTCGTCGGTGATGCCGCAAAAATATTTGCAGTCGGTAGACGCAGCCTCTTCCCGGGGCTTGCGCGGGGTATCCAGCTTTGCTGCCGCGCCCACGATGAACTCGTTCATGTCCTTCCCGGTGTAGTCGCGGCCTGCCAGTTCTGCCGGCCCCTTTGCGAAAGTCTCATAGCTTTCTTTCAGGTGCGGGTCGCGGTAGGTGTAGAGATATTCGGTGCCGTCGTTCTGGGTCACCATGCCGGTGCCATACGCGCCGCCCACCTCGCGGATGTTGTGCCACAGATATTCGTAGCTCATCACCCGGGCCAGCACCTTCCGCTCCAACCGCCGCTCCATGGGCCAGACCAGCACATCGTAGTTCACGCCGCCGTCGATGATGAAGGCCTCGTTCACCGGAGCTGTCAGCTCCTCCGTGTAGGGCTTTGCCTCGCCGCGCTTTTCTGCCGCAAAGGCACTGCCCGGCAGAAGCTTTTTCAGGGTATCCAGCGCCGCGTCGCTGCCGTGGAGGCTGACGGTCAGGGCGTTCTTTTTCAGCACGCTCTTCCACAGCTCTTCCATCTTTTTGCCCAGAGCGGTCCAGTCGGCCTTTTCCAACAGCTCACAGATATAGTGGTAGTAGCTCACGCCGTTGCAGCGCTCACTCAGTGCGGATTCCACCGAGAAATGTGCCGCCGCCCGCATGGCGGCGAAGGCGTGGCCCTCCCGCAGGAACTTCTGCTCCATGAGCAGCTTCTGCTGGCTTGCCACTCGCTCCATCGCAGCTTCGGCCTGCGGGCCGCTGAACTTTGTCTCATACAGCCACTCACTGCCCAGCTCCACAGCCTTTTCGAGGCTGCGTTCCAGCATACTCATCCCCACGATGAGCTTTGCGTGGCAGGGCCTGCCTTCCTGCCGTCCCGTCCAGCAGTCCATCCACGCACCACTGCTTCCCAGCCAGGTGTTCCGCAGAGTGTTCAGTTCCCGGGCCGTGTGCTTTTCGGTGTCCAGCTCATCCATGACATCCGTGAGCAGATGCAGGCAGGACATGTCTTCCGGTGCCATGCCGCCCAGATCATAGTAAAGGTACAGGTAGGTATTGCCTGCCGAGGGGTGGTGCAGCAGTTCTGCACCCGCCAGCAGCTCCTTGCTGCCCGGGGTCTGCTTTTTGCCCTCGCCGAGGTCGGCAGCGGTCAGCGGATGGTCCAGCACCAGCTTGCCGTCGGTGCGGGCGGCGCGCCCCTCTTCCTCTTTCTTGGGCAGGGTCGGCACCTGGATGATCTCCACCGGCGCAGGCGCGAACAGCTCCCGCAGCAGCTCATTGAACCAGCCCTGTTCCAGCTTTTCCCGCAGGGAAGCGAACAGAGCGTTCGTGTGGAGCAGCAGGGCCGGGTCGCCGGTGTGGAGCCATCCGGCAGATGCATTGATGGCGTCCAGCACGCCGTCCGGGATGCTGCCCGGCCGCTCAAGGGAAGCGAACTCGGTGGAGTTGAGGCTTGCCATCAGCAGCTCCTCGGGGATGCCCTTCTCGAGGATGCCGTCCACGGCTTTGCGCACGGCGGCGGCAAACTTGCCTGCCGACTCTTCCGTCGCGCCCCGGAGCACAAGCTCCAGGGTCGGCTGCAGCGTGCTGTCATCGAAGCCCACGTCGATGTCCGCGCCCAGTTTTTCTTCCAGCAGGGCGGCTTTCAGAGGCGCCTGGTTCGTCCCCAGCAGGGCGTCCAGCAGGATCTCCACGCCCAGCTGGCGCTCCCGGTCGCTGAACGCACCGGTGTACCACGCCAGCGCACACTGAGCCTCGTCCGGCTCCGGCTTCTCGGTATAGTACGGGATATTCCGCTTCGCACCGACCTGCTCGTCCTGCACCGTCAGGCGGGGGCGGCTGGCGCTCTTGGGCATACGGCTCAGATACTGCTCGTCGAGGAAGGCCAGCTTCTCGGCCATGTCCATCTTGCCGTAGAGGGTGATGCAACAGTTGTCGGCGCTGTAGTGGCGGCGGTAGACCCGCACATACTTCTCATAGGTCAGCGCCGGAATGGACGCCGGGTCGCCGCCGGAGACGAAGCCGTAAGCCGTATCCGGGAACATTGCCCGGCTCAGAGCGTTCTGCAGCTGTGCGTCCGGCGTCGCCAGCGCCCCCTGCATCTCGTTGTAGACGACGCCGCTCACCGTACCGTCTTCGTCCCGGTGCCAGCCCTCCTGCTCGAACACGCCCTTGTCCACCATGGCCAGCGGGCAGAACACCGCGTTGAGATAGACGTCCATCAGGTTCTTGAAGTCCGTCTCGTTGGGGGTAGCGAAGGGATACACCGTCTTGTCCGGGAAGGTCATGGCGTTCAGGAAGGACGCCATGCTGCTCTTGAGCAGCTGCAAAAACGGCGACTTCACCGGGTACTTCTCGCTGCCTGCCAGCACCGAGTGCTCGAGGATGTGGAACACACCGGTGTCGTCGGAGGGGAAGGTGCCGAAGCCGATGCCGAAGGCCTTGTTGTCGTCGTCGTTTTCCACCAGCAGGACAGCCGCCCCGCTGACGTCATGGGTCAGCACGGTCAGCGTTCCGTGCTGTTCGGGGCAGTCCTCGCGCTTGACGAGGGTGTAGCCGGGATATTGTTTCATGGTCTTGCTCCTTTGCGTTTTCTGGATTTTTCTCTATTGTATCATCCTACCCGCCAAAACACAATGAATGGTTTGTGAATCATAACTCGCTGGTAAACAAAAAACTCTGCCCTGTCCGAAGACAAAGCAGAGGTCAAAACGATTTACACTGTCTCACCCTGACGGCACGACACCCTGAACAGCACGAATCCCACGATGAACAGCACGATGAGGGAGCCGACGCCCACATTGGCGCTGCCGGTGAGCTGGCTTCCCACACTGACGATCATGGTGCCGAGGAAGGACGCGCCTTTGCCGCAGATGTCGAAGAGGCCAAAGTATTCGCCCGACTTTTCCGGCGGGATGATCTTTGCAAAGTGGGAGCGGCTGAGCGCCTGCACGCCGCCCTGGAACATGCCCACGATGACGGCCAGCACCCAGAACTGCCACTGCTGGGTCAGGAAAAACGCAAACACCGCGATGCCCGCGTAGGCCGCGATGCACACCGGGATGAGCTTGGCCGAGGGGTACTTGTTTGACAGCCGCCCAAAGATGAGGGCCGACGGGAACGCCACGATCTGGGTCACAAGAAGTGCCAGCAAAAGGCCGGTGGTGTCCAGGCCCAGCGCCGTACCGTAGGCCGTCGCCATGTCGATAATGGTGTACACGCCGTCGATGTAGCAGAAGAACGCCAGCAAAAACCAGAACACCTGCTTATCCTCCGGCAGATGCCGCAGGGTATGGCCGATGCGGGCAAAACTCTGCCGGACAGCGTGCTTTTCCACCTCCACATAGTAGAGCTGTTTATAACTTTTCAGCAGCGGAAGGGTCGTGAGCAGCCACCACGCCGCCGTCAGCAGGAGTGCCAGGTTCAGCGCCGTCATCTGGCTGATGCCGATGCTCCCCGCCCCCAGCACAAGGCCGAGACAGACCACGAAGGGTACGCAGCTGCCGATGTATCCCCACGCATAGCCCCGGCTGGAAACCTCGTCCATCCGCTCGGGAGTGGTCACGTCGCTGAGCATCGAGTCGTAGAACACCAGGCTGCCCGAAAAGCCCACTTTCGCAATGACGAAGATGACCAGAAACGGCAGCCACGCCGACGCCGCGCCCATGGCGCAGCAGCCCACGATGCCCACGAAGACGCAGAGTATGAAGATAGGCTTCTTGAAGCCCTTCGTGTCGGCCACTGTTCCCAAAATGGGGCTCAAAACAGCCGTGATGACGGTCACAGCCGAGCTGGCATAGCCCCAGTAAGCCAGATACTCCACCGAACTCAGGCCGCCGCTCTCTGCCAGCGCGTTGAAGAAAATAGGGATAAGGGTGGCCACCATCAGCACAAAGGCCGAGTTGCCCACGTCGTACAGGATCCAGTTCCGCTCCAAGCTCGTCAGGCGGAATTTGCCGCTCTTTTCCATCCGGTGCTCCTCTCAGTTCTCCCCAAACGTATGCTGATACTCCGCCCCAAGCGGCTTGTTCTCTGCATACTCTTCGATGAGCCTTACCGCCAGCGGCACAGCCGTTTTATACAGCTCTTCGAGCTTCTGGCTGCTCTGGACGCATTTGGGGTTCGGCTGCGGATTCGCCACAAGGCCGTGCATGAACTCATACTTGCCCGCGACGCGCATCCCGGTCAGCACCACCCAGCGCTTGACGGGGTTTGCCGCCTGCAAAAAATGATGCACCGTTATCATCCCCTTCATCGCCGCCAGCGTCTCGTCCACCGTGACGCCTTCGTAGAAGGGCGCGATGACCTCGGCCCGCTCCCGGCTGGGTTTGATGTGGCTGGCCGTGAAGAACTTTATGGGGTCGAGGCCGTCTTCCCGCATCAGAGCGTTGTCAAACTCCGTCTCGATCTCGCAGTGGCCCACACCGCTCTCCCGGACATAGGCCTCCACATAAGGGTGGCAGGTGCTGTCCAGCGCGAAGTGGCAGACAAAGCCCAGCGCATAAGCCAGTGCGGCGCTTTTATCCGTTGCATTTTCCACCACGGTGCGGGCGCGGGTGAAAAACACCTCGCCCTTCTGCTCGTGCATGGCGTTGCCCAGACGGTTCACCGGGTTCGACTGCAGGGCCTTGTAATAAAACATCAGGTCCGGCCCGTGGAGACCTATGTCGTAAAGCTCCCGGTGCTGTTCCAGCGTCGCGCGCAGACCGTCCGGCAGCAGGGCCAGAACATCCGCACCAAAGCGGCGGTGTGCGTAGGTAGAAGGCATGATACCGCCCCTTTTCGTTTATTTTTCGTAGCCCTGCGGCAGCTCGTTCTTCAGGCCGCGCTCCATCAAAGACTTGACAGCCTCTGCCGCACTCATGCCCTTGTTGACGATGGCGTTGACGGTCTGGACGATGGGCATTTCCACCTGATACCGCTCGGCCAGTTCCAGCGCAGCGGGCAGGGCGTTCATGCCCTCGACCACCATGCCGACTTCCTTGACGGCATTTTCCGGGGTCTCGCCCTTGCCGATGAGGATACCGGCGCGGTTGTTGCGGCTGTGCATACTGGTAGCCGTCACGATGAGGTCGCCGATGCCGGCCAGACCTGCGAAAGTGTGGACATTGCAGCCCATCGCCACGCCCAGACGGGCGATCTCGGCGATGCCGCGGGTGATGAGGGCAGCGCGGGCGTTATCGCCGTAGCCGAGGCCGGTGGAGATGCCGACGCCCAGCGCGATGACGTTCTTCATGGCGCCGCTCAGCTCTACACCTTTGATGTCCTCGTTGGTGTAGACGCGCATGACATTGTTGGTGAAGACCTCCTGCACATAGGCAGCGGCCTCCCTATCCTTGCTGGCCGACACGATGGTGGTGGGCAGGTCGATGGCCACTTCCTCGGCGTGGGTGGGGCCGGACAGGGCCACAAGACGCACGCCCTTCGGGCCGCCCTCCTTGCCCAGCTCATCGGCCAGGATCTCGGTCATGGTGTACAGGGTGTCGGGCTCGATGCCCTTTGCCACGTCCACGATGATCTGGCCGTCGGCCACATAGGGCCGGGCCTTTGCCGCCGTGGAGCGGACGAACACCGACGGCACTGCGAACAGCAGGATGTCCTTGTCCTTGCAGACTTCCTCGATGCTCTTGGTGAACCGCAGCTCGTCGGGGATCTTCATCTGCGGCAGGTTGGGGTGCTTGCGGGTGGTGGAAAGGCTGTCGATCTCCTTCTCGATGGCCGACCACACCAGCACATCATTCCCGCTCACAGTCAGCATCCGTGCAAGGGCCATGCCCCAGGTGCCAGCGCCCAGAATACCAATACGTTTCATCACGTTTGTCCTCCGTATCCGCCGCGCTCCCGTCTGGCGGGGCGTGCGGCCTGTTTGTACCTTTACAGGTCTATACAGTTCTATTGTACCCGAAAGCTTCTGCCGCGTCAACCACTCTGCCGTTCTGCACAAAGTCAGCACCTGTTTTTCGTCCATTTCGTCTATACCATGCAATTTTTCGAAACCATTTGCGTTCATTTCCAAATCATGTTATAGTATTCTGGTAGGTTTTGTAGGATTTTCATTTTTTCCTCTTGACTTTGACCCTGCTTTAAGGTATATAATGTATCCACCCACTTGCCCTGTCTGTTGATTCAAATTTTGAAAAAGGAGTATCCATGCTGGAAACACTCTTATCCAACCGCACCGTCAGCGTGCTCTGGGAGGCTCTTCCCCGCATCCTCTCGGCGGGCCTCACCATGACCATCCCCCTCACCCTCGTCTCGTTCACCCTGGCGATGGTGCTGGCGGTGGCCGTGGCGCTGGTGCAGTACGCCAAAGTGCCGGTGCTGAGCCAGCTGGCCCGGTTCTACATCTGGGTCATCCGCGGCACGCCGCTGCTGGTGCAGCTTTTCATCATCTTTTACGGCCTGCCCAGTGTGGGCATCATGCTGGACGCTTTCCCGGCGGCAGTCATCGCCTTCGCCTTCAACGAGGGCGCATACTGCGCCGAGACCATGCGCGGCGCACTCGAGAGTGTGCCGCAGGGCCAGCTGGAAGCCGGCTACTGCGTCGGCATGAGCTGGTGGCAGATCATGCGCCGCATCGTGCTGCCGCAGGCCCTGCGCACCGCCGTGCCTGCCCTCTCCAACTCCCTCATCGGCATGATCAAGGACACCTCTCTGGCCTCCAACATCACGGTAGCGGAGCTGTTCATGGCCGGCCAGCGCGTCGCCGCCCGCACCTACATCTTCCTGCCCATCTACTGTGAGGTGGCCGTGGTGTATCTGCTGTTCTGTACCGTCATCACCAAGCTGCAAGGGCTGCTGGAGCGCCAGCTCAACGCCCACGGCTTCCAGTAAGAAAGGAGTGTGGCTGTTATGGCAATGTTAGAGATACGCGGCGTCCACAAATCCTTCCATACTTACGCAAAGCCCGGCGTCCATCCCGGCGTCTTTGGCCGCGCCCCCAAGCCGACCAGCAGTCTGGACGTACTGCGCGGCGTCGATTTGACGGTGGAAAAGGGTGACGTCGTGGCCATCCTCGGCCCTTCCGGCTCAGGCAAGACCACCCTGCTGCGTTGTCTCAACTTTCTTGAGACGGCGGACGCAGGCCAGCTCACCTTCGACGGTGAGACCTTCGACCTCGCCCACGCCGACCGCGCCAGCATCGCGCGGCTGCGCCGCAAGACGGCTTTCGTCTTCCAGAACTACAACCTCTTCCGCAATAAGACAGCCCTGCAGAACGTCACCGAGGGCCTCATCGTCGCCCGGAAGATGCCCAAAGCGGAGGCTGATGCCGTCGGCATGAAGATGCTGGAAAAGGTCGGCCTCGCCGACCGTGCCGACTACTACCCCCGTCAGCTGTCGGGCGGTCAGCAGCAGCGCGTGGCCATCGCCCGCGCTCTTGCCTCCGGCCCCGAGATCATCTATTTCGACGAGCCCACCAGCGCCCTCGACCCGGAATTGACCGGCGAAGTGCTGGCCGTCATGCGGCAGCTGGCACAGGAGGGCATGACCATGCTGGTCGTCACCCACGAGATGGGCTTTGCCCGCAACGTCTCGTCCCGCACTGTCTTCATGGAAAACGGCGTCGTGGTCGAGGAAGCACCCTCGCAGGAGTTCTTCGCCCATCCCAAAGAGGCAAGGACCCGTGAGTTCCTCCAGAAAATTTCCCATACTGAATAAGAAAGGATCATCCCCTATGAAACGCAGAACCTTTATTTCTCTCATGAGCGTCATGGCCGCTGCCGGTGTTCTCTCGCTGGCTGGCTGCTCTTCCAACACTTCTGCCTCCACTGCTTCCAGCACCGCAGCTTCTGCTTCCGCTGCTGCCGCCAACAAGCTGGAGACCATCCAGTCCAACGGCAAGCTGGTCATCGCGCTGGAAGGCGCATGGCAGCCCTGGAGCTTCCACGATGAGAGCGACACCCTCGTGGGCTACGACGTCGAAGTCTCCCGTGCCATTGCCGAGAAGCTGGGCGTCGAGCCCGAGTACGTCGAGAGCGACTGGGACAGCCTGTTTGCCGGTCTGGACGCTGGCCGCTACGACCTCGTCTGCAACGGCGTCGAAGTCACCGAAGAGCGCGCCAAGACCTACGACTTCACCACTCCCTACGGCTACATCCACACCGCCCTCGCCGTCCGCAAGGATAACGAGGACATCAAGAGCTTCGAGGACCTTGCCGGCAAGACCACGGCCAACAGCCTCGCTTCCACCTACATGGAGCTGGCCGAGAGCTACGGCGCGACCGTTCAGGGCATCGACACGCTGGAAGAGACCATCCAGCTGCTGACCGCTGGCCGCATCGACGCCACCCTGAACGCCAACGTCTCCTTCTACGACTACCTGAACGTCCATCCGGACGCCGACTTCAAGCTGGTCGCCCAGACCGAAGATGCTTCTCACGTTGCGATCCCTATCGTCAAGAGCGAAGACTCTTCCTTCCTCGACGCCCTCAACAGCGCCATCGACGAGCTGCGCGCTGACGGCACCCTCAAGGAGCTGGGCGAGAAGTATTTCGGTCAGGATATTTCTTCCGAGAATTAACTTTTTGTTTTAATCGTCAGCAAAGCATCGGAAGTGCATCATGGTCTATCCCGTAGGCGAAACCGCAAAGCTTCCGGATCTCGTCAAAAATATCCGGGAAGAAGATGTTCCCGAGCGCTTCCGTGCCGAACTGCGCGGTGTCCCGGAAAGCAAATAAGAATATCGACGAAGGGGGCAGATGCCATGCAGCATCTGCCCCCTTTTTGTTATAAATATCTTCCGGTAATACTCTCCGGATTTTCCCGGATCTCCTCCGGCGTGCCTGTTGCCACGACGCGGCCGCCGCTCTCGCCGCCGCCCGGCCCCATGTCGATGACATAGTCCGCGTTGCGGATGACATCGAGGTCGTGTTCGATGACAACGACCGTTGCGCCGTTGTCCAGCAGGGCTTGGAACACCCGCAGCAGCACCTGCACATCCAGCGGGTGGAGGCCGATGCTGGGCTCATCGAAAACGAACACCGAGTCGGTCTGGGTGCGGCCGATCTCGCTGGCCAGCTTGAGGCGCTGGGCCTCGCCGCCGGAGAGGCTGGGCGTCTCTTCGCCCAGCGTCAGGTAGCCCAGACCCAGCTGCTGCAATGTCTGCAGGCGCTGGCTCACTGTCTTCATCCCGCCGCAGAACTCAAGGGCGGAGTTGACGTCCATATCCATCAGTTCCGGCAGGGAGACGGCCTGCCCCGCCTTGTTCATCAGCTTCACGCCGTAAGCCGCCCGCGCGTAGCGGGAACCCCGGCAGTCGGGGCAGACGATGTTCACGTCCGGCAGGAACTGCACGTCCAGGCTCACCTCACCGGTGCCGTCGCAGCCGGGGCAGCGCAGACTGCCCGTGTTGTAGGAAAAATCGCTGGCCTTGAAGCCCTTTTGCCTGGCGTCCGGAGATCTGGCATAGAGCTTCCGCAGCTCGTCGTGGACGCCCGCGTAGGTCGCCACGGTAGAGCGCACATTGATGCCGATGGGCGTCGCGTCGATGAGCTTGACGTGCGCGATGCCCTCGGCGCGAATCTCCCGGATATGTGCCGGGAGGGCGCTGCCGTTTATCTTTGCTTCCAGCGCCGGTACGAGGCTTTCCAGCACCATCGTCGTTTTGCCGGAGCCGGACACGCCCGTTACCACGGTGAGCCGCCCCTTGGGAATGTCCAGCTCCAAAGGCTTGACCGTGTGGATGCTGCCGGTGGAGAGATGGATCCCCCCCTCTGCGAACATCTCCCCTTCCCTAGCACACCGGCGCAATTTCGTCTCAGCTTTTCCGGAGAGGAACGGCCCGATCTGGGACTCCGGCTTTGCCTCCAGATCAGCTATCGTCCCTTCGGCAATGACATGTCCACCCTTAGCTCCCGCTTCCGGCCCCATCTCGATCACCCAGTCGGCCTCTTTCAGGATCTGGGTGTCGTGGTCCACCAGAATGACCGAGTTGCCGTCGGCCACGAGGTCGTGCATCACACCGGTCAGACCCACGATGTTCGACGGATGCAGGCCGATGGACGGCTCATCCAGCACATAGAGCACGCCGGTGGTGCGGTTGCGGACGGCCCGGGCCAGCTGCATCCGCTGGCGCTCACCGGTGGAAAGGGTCGAGGCCGAGCGGTCAAGCGTCAGATAGCCCAGACCTAAATCCATCAGCCGCTTGGCGGTACTTTCGAATGCCTCGCAGATGCTCTCCGCCATCGGGCGCATCTCTTCCGGCAGGCTGCCCGGCACCCCCTTCACCCACTCCACGAGGGCTTCCAGCGTCATCTGGCAGGCTTCGTCCAGCGAGATGCCCCGCAGCTTCGGCGCACGCGCCGCCGCTGAGAGCCGTGAGCCGTGACACTCGGGACAGACATCTTCCCGCAGGAACTTTTCCACCCGCTTCATGCCCTTGTCATCCTTGACCTTTGCAAGAGCATTTTCTACAGTGTAGACGGCATTGTAATAGGTAAAGTCCAGCTCGCCGGCCTGGTTCGAGTTTCTGGCGTGGTAGAAGATATGCTTTTTCTCTGCCGGGCCGTGGTAGACGATGTCCTTTTCCTGTTCGGTCAGGTCGCGGAACGGCACATCCGTCCTCACGCCCATCTCCCGGCAGACGTCTGTCATCAGCGACCACATCAGGCTGTTCCACGGGGCCACTGCGCCGCCGTCAATGGTCAGCGAGTCGTCCGGCACCAGCGACGCCATGTCCACCGTCCGGACGCTGCCTGTGCCGCCGCACTTCTGGCAGGCACCTTGAGAGTTGAAAGCCAGCTCCTCCGCCGACGGCGCATAGAAATGCGCACCGCACTCCGGGCAGACCAGCTCCTTGCCCGCCGCAACAGCCAGCGTCGGCGGGATGTAATGCCCGTTCGGGCAGCGGTGGCTTGCGAGGCGGGAGTACATGAGCCGCAGGCTGTTCAGCAATTCCGTGCCGGTGCCGAAGGTGCTGCGGATGCCCGGTACGCCCGGCCTCTGGTGCAGCGCCAGCGCCGCCGGGACATACAGCACCTCTTCCACCGAGGCTTTCGAAGCCTGGGTCATCCGGCGGCGGGTGTAGGTGGACAGCGCCTCCAGATACCGACGGGAGCCTTCGGCATACAGCACCCCCAGCGCCAGCGAGGATTTGCCCGAGCCCGACACGCCCGCAATGCCCACGATCTTGTTCAGCGGGATGTCCACGTCGATATTTTTCAGGTTGTGTACCTTTGCCCCGCGCACGAGCATTTTGTCTATCATTCTGGTTTCCCTTCCCTTTGGCTTTTTTGCGCCAGATGAATTCCATGTTCTCTGTTTTAGTATAGCGTATCCTGATGTGTATTTCCACAATGGTCACCAATAAAATGCTATTTGCACCGGCAGACACAGAAGAGTATACTATAATCAGTAAGGATCTCAAGTTCCTGTACACATGTATCTGACGAGATAAAAGGAGAACGAACATGGCAGTATTTCCAAAAGAATTTGTATGGGGCGCTGCGACTGCAGCCTATCAAATCGAGGGCGGTGCCGTCGAGGATGGAAAAGGCCGGAGCATCTGGGATGTTTTCTCCCACACACCGGGCTGCACCTATCGGGGTGAGACCGGTGATACCGCCTGCGACAGCTATCACCGCTGGCGGGAAGACATCGAACTGCTGAAGTCGATGCACCTGAAAGCCTATCGCTTCTCTGTGGCGTGGACGCGCATCGCCCCCACCGGCGGCACGGACTGGAACGAAAAAGGCTTTGCCTATTACGATGGTCTTGTGAATACTTTGCTGGAAGCGGGCATCGAGCCGTATATTACGCTGTATCACTGGGATTTGCCGCAGGCGCTGGAAGAAAAGGGCGGCTGGCAGAATGAGGACACTGCCCGGGCGTTTGCAGTCTACACGGCAAAAATGGCAGAACATTTCAAAGGCAGGGTCCACCAGTGGTTCACCTTCAATGAGCCTGCCTGTATCGTGAAAATGGGCTATGGGACAGGTGAGCATGCGCCGGGGCTGAAACTCCCGCTGGAAGGGCAGTTCACCTGCTGGCAGAATATCATCTATGCGCACTGCCTTGCCGCGCAGGAGCTCCGCCATACGGACGCCGAAAACAGAGTGGGCTTCGTCTCCACAGGCCGCATCTGCTACCCCGTATCTGAGGCAAAAGCAGATGTGGACGCCGCCCGGGCTCTGACCTTTGCCTGCCCGGACGAGGACTGGGCCTTCACTCACACGATGTCGCTCGACCCTCTGTGCCTTGGCCGCTGGCCCGGACCGGACCTCTGTGGGCCGCATCTTTCCGCCTGCATCAGTGCTGTGCCGCAATACATCAACGACGCCCTGTCTCTGGGCAGACCGGATATGCTCGGGCTGAACATCTACAATGCCGCGCCTGTACAGATGGGAACGAATGGCCCCTGTTATGTGGAGCGCCCTGCGGGATACGCTCACACAGCCATGAACTGGCCGGTAGAGCCGGAAAGCCTGAACTGGGGTCCCCGTTACATCCAGGAGCGGTATGGACTGCCCATGTTCATCGCGGAGAACGGCTTATCCTGCACCGACAAAATCTATCGGGACGGCAAGGTGCATGACGTGGAGCGAATTGATTTTCTGGCGCGCTATCTGGAAAAACTCTCCGAGGGCATTCAGGCCGGTGCCGACGTGCGAGGGTACTTCCATTGGAGCCTGTTGGACAACTACGAGTGGCACAGCGGATACAGAGAGCGTTTTGGTCTGGTGTACGTCGATTACGCTTCCGGGCGGCGTATCCCGAAAGACAGTGCCTTCTGGTATGGCGAAGTCGCGGCGACCAATGGCGGGTCCATCTGACCTGTAAAATAAAAGGACGGCAGTTTCTCCAATACAGAACGAATATTGCAGCCATATCCAAGATACGTCTTACCCATCCTGCAAATTCTTTTATAATAGCACTGCTGCCTGAAAGCGCTGCAACAAATTCCCATATCAAAAGGGAAGCTTTCCGGTATGGGACAACGACAAATCATTTTATTGGGATTCGAAAGAGACGCCCTCCGCCTGCTTCGGCGCTGCCGGATAGCCCGGCTCTGCTTTC
>OGME01001129.1_pt1 | contig 18085 bp, 11 predicted proteins | sample 1572981 | NCBI WGS metagenome assembly OGME01 (sample SAMEA2581902, study PRJEB24529) | metagenome | biome: Human gut stool | place: China | collected 2011
TACAAGATACCCTATGAAACCCACCCGGCAGACCGCCCCCGTCAGTGCGTGTTTGGCGGCACTTCCAATGCCCTTGACTTCCTGCCCCTTGACCGTTCCGGCAACCGCCGCTTTATCCCCGTCATGGTGTACCCGGAGCAAGCCGAGGTTCACATTTTGGAGGACGAAGCTGCTTCCAGAGCCTATATCGAGCAGATGTGGGCGGAAGCGATGGAGATTTACCGAAGCGGCAGGTTCAAGCTGGCTTTCAGCCCCGCCATGCAGCGGTATCTCAAAGAACACCAGCGGGATTTTATGCCGGAGGACACCAAAGCCGGGATGATACAGGCGTATCTTGATAAGTACACCGGGAGCATGGTCTGTTCCAAGCAGCTCTACAAGGAAGCCTTGAACCATGCCTTTGACGAGCCGAAGCAATGGGAAATCCGGGAAATCAACGAGATTATGAACCAGTGCATTGACCGCTGGCGGTACTTCCCGAACCCAAGAATGTTTTCCGAATATGGCAGACAAAAGGGCTGGGAGCGTGAAAACCCGGCAACGGACTCCGGCAACCCGTCTGAAAAAACGATGGACGGTTTTGTGGAGGTCACAGAACAGATGGAGCTTCCATTCTGAAAATGACAGCCCGTTGCATCCCCTGTTGCTATCCCGTTGCCGAGCCGGTTGCCGGGGAAAATCCCGAAACTATCGGCTTTTCTCCCCTATGACAACCAAAACAACAGAAAAATAAAAGAAAATATAAATTGTAACCAAACCGCCAGACAGAGATGGTTTTGAGGTTTTTTGAAGCCCGTTGCCGGACTTCGTTGCCGACCTTCTCCTTGTCTGGCTATTCTATTATGGAGGATAACTGCCTATGGCAAAAACGAAAACAGAGATTCATGTTACCACAGTTTTTGACGGCGAACTGGACGCAGCGGATGTCTTTGTGAGCCTGATTGCCCAAAAATATGGGCAGAATACCGGCAAGGAAAATCTTGCGAAAACACAAGATTTAGGATATAATAAAGACGAGGTTCAGAAGAACCGTGTTCCGTCTGGATTGTGCGGGTAAACGGTTATGATGAACGGATACGAATACACAGGCATGGACGCAATTCTGGCGGGCAGCTTCCGGGCGGCTATCTATTGCAGGCTTTCCAAAGACGATGACCTTGACGGGGAGAGCGCCAGTATTGCCAACCAGCGGGATATGCTGGAAAGCTACTGCGAAAAGCAGGGATGGGAGGTTGTGGCAGTCTATCAGGACGATGGCTACACGGGGCTGAACATGGAGCGCCCCGACCTGAAACGGATGTTAAAGGCCATCGAGCGCAGGCAGATAAATCTTGTGATAACGAAAGATTTATCGAGATTGGGCCGAAATTACTTGCAGACCGGCACACTGATTGAGGACTTCTTCCCCCGTCACGGCGTCCGCTATATCGCCATGAATGACGGTATCGACACCATGCGGGACAACAACGACATTGCGCCGTTCAAGAACATCCTGAACGAGATGTACAGCAAGGACATTTCCAAGAAGGTACATTCCTCATATCTGCTGAAAGCCCAGCAAGGCCAGTTTACCGGCTGTGTGGCTCCCTTTGGGTATCGGAAAGACCCGGAGGACAAAAACCACCTGCTGGTGGACGAGGAAACCGCCCCCATTGTCCGGCAAATCTTCCTTTGGGCGCTGGAAGGACACGGCCCCAACTTCATCCGGCGCAGGCTGGAAGAACAGAAGGTGCCTTGCCCTACATGGTGGAACCGGGAACGGGGCTTCCGCAATGTCCGCACCAAATGGGAAAAGAAAGACCCGGAAAACGGGCGGTATATGTGGGATTTCTCCGTGATAAAGGACATCCTGATGAATCCCGTTTATACCGGGGCGATCGCTTCCCAAAAGAAGGACTACCGCTTCAAAATCGGCACCATTGGCGAGAAGAAGCCGCAGGACTGGATCGTGGTGGAGCAGCGGCACGAACCGTTGATTGACAGCAAAAGTTTTGCCATCGTGCAGGACAAGCTGAAATCCCGGCAGCGCCCCCGTCAGGACGGGGAAACCAGCCTGTTTGCCGGGCTTATCAAGTGCGGCGAGTGCGGCAAGTCGCTGACCATCCGTACCACCCACGCCAAGCACCCGCAGCAGATTTACGCCTGTAAGACCTATGGGGCGTTCGGCAAGAACCACTGTTCCCAGCACCGGGTGGAGTACGACACCCTTTACCACCTTGTCCTGAACAAAATCCGGGAGTGTGCCAGGGCTGCCCTGACCGATGGGGAAGCCATTGCCGGGAAGCTGACCAACACCTGTGAAGCCGAACAGAAAGGCCAGCGGGAAGCGTTGGAGCGTTCCCTGACAAAAGACGAGGAACGAATTGAGGTTCTGGAAAAGATGGTGCTGCGGCTCTATGAGGATATGGTTGCCGGGCGGATCAGCGAAGCCAACTTCAATCTCATGCTGGACAAGACGCAGAAGGAACAGGCCGAGTTGAAAGAACGGGTTGCACAGGGGCGCAAGAAGCTGGCTGATGAAATGCGGCTGGCAATGGACGCCAAACAATGGGTGGACGCCATTCAGGAATATGCCGACATCACGGAGTTGGACACAGCCACCTTAAACCGCCTGATTAAAGAAATCGTTGTCCATGAACACATCGACAGCGATAAGACACGACACATTTCTATCGAAATTCACTTCAATCTCAAACCCATCCCGGAGGTGGAACAGGTCAAGGGCTGACCTGTTCCCGCTGGGGCGGTTCTAAAACAATTCCATATATTTTTTGACACGCCGCCGCCCGCCATCGAGCAAGGTTTTACTCCTAATTAGGGATAAAACAGCTCATGTCCGGCGGCGGTGTCATTCTCATCGGCACCCAGCTGATCCCGCTGCTTTCTGGTCTGTTCGGCTAATCAACAAGCGATAGGAGGAAAACCCGCCATTGTTCGATAATATTTTCGCAGCAATCGAAAAATGGATGAGGGAACTTCTTTCCGGCATGGTGGAGTCCAACCTGAGTACGATGTTCACAGCGGTCAACCAACAGACCAGTGAAATCGCTGCTCAGGTCGGGCAGACACCGCAAGGGTGGAACAGCAGCATTTTCAGCATGATCCGTAACATTTCGGATTCGGTGGTGATTCCCATTGCGGGAATCATCATTACGCTGATCCTCTGCTACGAACTGATCTCGATGCTGACGGAACGAAACAATCTGCACGATGTAGACACTTGGATGTTCTTCAAGTATTTCGTGAAGATGTGGATCGCGGTCTATCTCGTCAGCCATACGTTCGATATTGCAATGGCGGTATTTGACATTGGACAGTCGGTGGTAAATTCTTCCTCCGGCATTATTCGTGGCAATACCGCCATTGATATTAGTTCTCTTTCCATGCAGATGCAGGCGGCAATGGCAACAATGGCGATTGGCGAACTGGTGACGCTGGCATTGGAAACCCTTGTTGTAAGCTGGTGTCTGAAAATTCTGTCGGTGGTTATCACGGTAATTATGTACGGCAGAATGATAGAAATATACCTCTACACTTCGCTTGCTCCGATTCCGTTTGCAACCATGAGTAACCGTGAATGGGGCCATGTGGGTACAAACTACTTCCGAGGGCTGTTCGCGCTGGCATTCCAGGCGTTCCTGATGATGGTCTGCGTGGCAATCTATGCAGCCCTTATCGGCAGCATCCGGGTATCTTCGGATATTCACTCGGCATTGTTCGGCACAATGGCCTACACGGTGATTCTTTGTTTCTCGCTGCTCAAAACGGGAAGTCTGTCCAAACAGATCTTCGGCAGTCACTAAATCCGGGAAAATCCAATGAAAGGAAAAGACAGCAGACAACGCCGTTTCCCGGCGGCGGTCTGGCTGTTCTGGTGATAAATGGCCTATGTAACGATTCCCAAAGACCTTTCCAAAGTGAAGAACAAGGTCTTTCTGAACCTGACGAAACGCCAGCTAGTGTGTATGGGGTTTGCAGCAGGCATTGGCGTTCCGTTCTATTTTCTTATGCGCGACACGCTGGGAACGAGCAATGCAGCGGCAGGCATGGTGCTCCTGATGCTGCCGGAATTTTTCTTTGCTCTGTACGAGAAAAACGGGATGCACCTTGAAACCATCCTGACGAATTTCATCAGTGTCCGATTCAAACGTCCTGCGGTACGCCGCTATGAGGTCGAAAATCTGTATGAGCGGGAACTGGAAACCGCAGCACCGATCCAGAAGAAAGGAGGCATCCTTGGTAAAAAGTGAACCGAAGAAGAAACCGCAGTCGGGCGGCTTCTTCCAGAAGTTCTTCCGCAAGCCCGAAAAGAGTGAAAAAGAGCAGCGGCTCACCGTGCAGCGTTCCATTCCATATCTGGAAATGGGGCGCGACGGTATCTGCCGGGTGGAGGAACATCTGTATTCCAAAACCGTCCGATTCTACGACATTAACTACCAGCTGGCACAGAACGAGGATAAAAACACCATCTTTGAAAGCTGGTGCGACTTCCTCAACTATTTCGATGCCAGCATCCGCTTTCAGCTTTCGTTCATCAACCATAAGAGCGACATGAGCGAATACAACAAGGTTATCCAGATCGAGCCGCAGCACGACGCGTTTGACGATGTGCGTATGGAATATGCACAGATGCTGAAACAGCAGCTTGCCAAAGGCAACAACGGTCTGGTTCGGACGAAGTACATCACGTTCAGCATCGAAGCAAAGAGCGTCCGGGAGGCAAAACCCCGGCTGGAGCGTATCGAAACCGATATTCTCAATAATTTCAAGGTGCTGGGCGTGAAAGCCTACCCGCTGAACGGCGTGGAACGGCTTCAGATCATGTACGAAACCTTTCATCAGGAGGAACAGCAGAAGTTCGATTTCAGCTATGACCGCATCCTGCAGAGCGGCATGACCACCAAGGACTTCATTGCGCCGACCAGTTTCCTGTTCAAAAGCGGCAAGGACTTTATGATGGGGGACACCTATGGTGCTGCATCCTATCTGAACATCCTTGCCCCAGAACTGACGGATAAGGTGCTGGCCGAGTTTCTGGATATGGACAAAAATCTGGTGATCAGTATCCATGTGCAGTCGGTAGACCAGTTGAAAGCCATCAAACTTATCAAAGGCAAAATTACCGACCTGGACCGTATGAAAATTGAGGAACAGAAGAAAGCTGTGAGGTCTGGTTATGATATGGAAATTATTCCGAGTGACCTTGCAACTTATGGCGGCGAGGCCAAGAAGATTCTGGATGATCTGCAGAGCCGCAATGAGCGTATGTTCCTTGTTACGGTGCTGTTCCTCAATACGGCTAAGACCAAGCAGGAGTTGGATAGTGCTGTGTTTCAGACTGCTGGCATCGCTCAGAAGTTTAACTGCACTCTGAACCGTCTGGATTATTTGCAGGAACAGGGCCTTATGAGCAGCCTGCCGCTGGCAAATAATCTCGTTCCCATCAAGCGCGCACTGACTACCACTTCCACCGCCATCTTTGTGCCGTTCACCACGCAGGAGCTTTTTATGGAGGGCGATTCCCTTTATTACGGTCTGAACGCAGTGTCCAACAACATGATTATGGCAGACCGCAAACAGCTCAAAAACCCGAACGGCCTGATCCTCGGCACACCCGGCAGCGGTAAGTCGTTCAGTGCAAAACGTGAAATTACCAACGTATTCTTTACCACAACGGACGATATTATCGTTGCAGACCCGGAAGGCGAGTATTATCCGCTGGTAGAAGCGTTGGGCGGTCAGGTTATCCATATCTCGTCCACCAGTAAGGACTACATCAACCCGATGGACATTAACCTCAACTATGCGGACGACGATAACCCGCTGGGCATGAAATCGGACTTTATTCTTTCCCTGTGCGAACTCATCATGGGCGCAAGGGATGGCATGGAGCCGGAGGAAAAGTCGGTCATAGACCGCTGCCTGCCGCTGGTCTACCAGAAATATCTGAACGACCCGAAGCCGGAGAATATGCCGACGCTCGGTGATCTGTACGACTGCCTGCGGGAGCAGACGGAACGGCAGGCGCAGCGTATCGCCACAGCGTTGGAAATCTACGTCAATGGTTCGCTGCGAGTGTTCAACCATCAGACGAATGTGGAACTGGATAACCGCATTATCTGTTTCGATATTAAAGAGTTGGGCAAGCAGCTTAAAAAGCTGGGTATGCTTATCGTCCAGGATCAGGTCTGGAACCGTGTCACCATCAATCGCAGCGGCAAAAAGAACACGCGGTACTATATAGACGAGTTCCACCTCCTGCTGAAAGAGGAACAGACCGCAGCGTACAGTGTCGAGATCTGGAAGCGGTTCCGAAAATGGGGCGGTATACCGACAGGAATTACGCAGAACATCAAGGATTTGCTGGCCAGCCGTGAAATCGAGAATATCTTCGAGAACAGCGATTTCATCTATATGCTCAACCAGGCATCCGGCGACCGGCAAATCCTTGCAAAGCAGCTTAACATTTCGCCGTTCCAGCTGTCCTATGTGACGAACAGCAACGAGGGAGAGGGGCTGCTGTTCTACGGCAACACCATTATCCCGTTCAAGGATAAGTTTGATACTTCGCTGAAACTCTATGGTCTTATGACCACGAAACCGAATGAAATTGCAAAATACAGGGAGAAGAAAGAAGCATGAACACATCGAATATTTTTGACCGACTGAGCCGCAAGATTCATCATCACTCTGACATGGAGCCGCACGAAAGCGATTCCGGCCCGCCCTTTGGTGAGGTGGAGCCGCTCAACTTCCAAGATGAAGAATCGGTGGTGCATACGGTGCTGGAAGATTTCTATGCCGTTGGCACACTGGCCGATGAACTGACTGACGGCTTTCACATGGAAGCCCGCGGTTATCTTGACCGTGAGGAAGTGAACGCCCGTCTGATTGCCTTTGCCCGGAAGCTGGAACAGGTGCTTGATAAGTGGGAAACCCACGCAGCCCTGCTCGCATGACGGCTCCAGCCGGAAGGAGGTGATTTCCATAGCAGACAAAAAGTTTCGGGGCAGAGATAAAATCGTCCAGAAAATGACCAAGGATGGTCTGGTGGATGAAAACCTCCGCACCGGGGAACAGAAGTCCGCAACCGCAGCAGAAAAGCCGCAGCAGGAAGATTCGGCAAAGGAAACTTCGGAAAAAGAAACAGATGAACAACCTATCGTGGAAGAAGAACGGTGCATGGATGCCGAGGACGAGGAGGATGTACCCCGGCATCACAGCACCGCCAAGCAGAGCGCAGACTATTATAAAGCCCATCAGGAGGATGGGAAGCCGAAGGATGCGCCTGCGGAAGCGGATGCAGAGCCGCAGACCAAGAAAGGCCGACTTTCTTTTGAGGATGAAAAAGGCGGCATTGTCCGTGGCATGGGGATGGGCGTTAAAAAGGTGGCCAAGAAAGGAGTGGACACCGCCACCGGGTATGCCCATCAGAAAGTACATCAGGTAGAAAAGGACAATTCCGGCGTGGAAGCTGCTCATAAGTCGGAAGAAGCCGCCGAACGCCTGCACCACTTTGTCAAAGGCAGGAAAAAGCCCAAAGACAAATCTGCCAGAGCAGAGAAAAGAGGTGGCGAGGATCAGAAGTCCAGCCGTCTGAAATTCTCCGAGAGCGAGGGCGGTACTGCAGAAAATGCAGCAGAACCGCCGCTGAAAAAGAAACAGCCCCAGCCGCCACCGACTGCCGCAGGAGGTGAAGCAAAAACAGTCGGTGCGAAGTTTTACCAGAAAAAGCAGTATAAGGATGCCTATGCAGCCGCCAAGCGCGGCCAGAAAGCTGGAACTGCCGCCAGCAAGCAGGCAGCTGCGGCAACCAACACCATTACGGAAAAAGCGAAAGCGGCGGTGCAGGAGATCGTCGTGCAGAATAAAACCCTGTGGGTCAGTATTGGTGTGGGTATCCTGCTGGTGATGGTAATGTTGGGAACCTTTTCAAGCTGTGGTGCAGCGATTCAGGGAACAGGCAGTACCTTTGTGGGAACGACATATCCCAGCAAGGATGCCGACATGAAAGGCGCGGAAGAGGATTATCTGGAACTGGAAAAGGAACTGGATAAACAGATTCGGCAGATGGAATCCACCCATCCGGGCTATGATGAATACCGCTATCAGCTGGACGAGATCGGGCATGACCCGTATCAGCTTATTTCCCATCTGACTGCGGTTTATGAGCAGTTCACCAGAGGACAGGTCAAGCCTGTTATCAAGGAACTGTTCAAGCAGCAGTATCTCCTGAAAGTGTGGGAAACCATTGAGATTCGCACTCGCATGGAAACCAGAGTAGGGGTTCGTCCAACGATTGACGCTTTTGGAAACGTCAGCATGGAAACCTATACCTATCAGGAAGAAGTGGAGTATGAGTACAAAATCCTCAATGTCCTGCTGAAAAATAAGGGCTTCGATACCATCGCACGGAAGAACATGAACCAGAAGCAGACCGGGCGATACGATGCCTACAACCTGACCTATGGCAATCGCCCCGAACTATTCGGCGCAGGCTCCCCGACATACAGCGGCGGTACAACAGGCAGCATCGGTACAGGTAGCGGTGCTGGTGGCTCCGGCGGTGGCTTCAAGTACGACATTCCCTCGGAAGCCCTTTCGGATGAAAAGTTCGCAAGGATGATTGAGGAAGCCGAAAAGTATCTAGGTATGCCGTATGTGTGGGGCGGCAGTTCCCCAAGCACCAGTTTTGACTGCTCCGGCTTCGTCTGCTGGGTCATCAATAACAGCGGCAATGGGTGGAGCGTTGGGCGTACAACGGCCAACGGTCTGCGAGGAAAATGCAGCTATGTCTCTCCTGCGGATGCACAGCCTGGTGACTTGATTTTCTTTGAGAAAACCTATAACACCGTTGGCGCGTCGCACGTTGGAATCTACGTCGGCAATGGCATGATGATCCACTGCGGCGACCCCATTTCCTATACCAGCATCAATTCGACCTACTGGCAGAGCCACTTTTTAGGCTTTGGCCGCATCAACTGAAAGGAGGGCCGATGGGCAAAAAATTACAGAAATATCTGGATGAAGCCGAAAAGACCGAACAGCAGATCGCGGAACTGGAAGAACGGCTGAGAACCATCCGGGCAGCACAGAAAAAGGAAGAGGACAGCGAGATCATTCGTGCCATCCGCAGCACCAAGATGGGAGGGCGCGAACTGTTGGCTCTGCTGGACAACATTCAGGCGGGCAACGTGACGTTCCTGACCGCCGTAAACAAGGCTTCGGAGGAAGCAGAAACGGAGGAAGCGATTGAAAAAGATGCTTAAACGGCTGGGTGTTGTTGTTCCCAGCACAATTCTGACCTTGCTGATGGCGGTGGGCTTTTCGACACCGGCCTTTGCCTTTGTGGACACCACCGAGGCGGCGGAGGAACCTGCACAGGTGGTCGAGGAAGCAGAGCCGACGGAAGAAGAAAAGATTCCGTTCACCATCGCAGGCAACGGTGAGGTGGAGGACAACATGGTGGATGACCCCAGCAAGGAGTTCTTTACAGTCAAGACCAAGGGCGGCAATACATTCTTTCTGGTGATCGACCGGGCGCGAAACAGCGAAAACGTCTATATGCTTTCCATGATCGACGAGTACGATTTGCAGGAGTTTCTGGATGATGAAGAGCGGAACGGTCAGCAGGAAGAAGAAACGCCTGCGGTAGTTCTGCCCGAAACCAAACCCGAACCTACCCCGGATGTGGAAATCGAAGAACCGAAAGAGGAATCGAGCGGTGGCATGAATAAGATTCTGCTGCTGGTATTCGTGGCGGCACTGGGCGGTGCAGGTGCTTTCTTCTACTTCTACATTTATAAGCCGAAGCCGAAAGAAGAAACGCCGCAGAGTGAAAATCTGGAAACCGACCAGAGCCTTGCGACTGTGAACGAGGACAGCCAGCAGGAGTAAAACCGTGAGATAAAGGGGCAGGGGTAGTCGAAAGGCTATCCCTGCTTTTTTCATAGGAAAGGAGAAATCTTTGAAATATCTGGTGATTGCAGAAAAACCGAGCGTATCGAAATCCATTGCAAAAGTGATCGGTGCATATCGGCAGGAGGACGGGTATCTGGAGGGTGGGGATTGCGTGGTCAGCTGGTGTCTGGGGCATCTGGCAGAGTATGCAGCCCCGGAACATTACGATGAACGCTATGAAAACTGGCGTTTTGAGGATTTGCCGATTCTCCCTGTTGAGTGGAAACTGCTGGTACACAATACCAAGAAGCCGCAGTTCAATGTTCTGCGCAAACTGCTCCGCAGCAAGAAATTCGATTATGTGGTGAACGCCTGCGACGCAGGACGCGAGGGTGAAGCGATTTTCCGCCGTGTGTATGCTCTTGCCGAAAGCAAACTCCCCATCAAGCGGCTGTGGATCAGCAGCATGGAGGATGCCGCCATCCAGCAGGGCTTTGAAAACCTGAAAGATGGTGCGGTGTATGATAATCTGTTTGCAGCGTCCGAGTGCAGGGCAAAAGCGGACTGGCTGATCGGCATGAACGGAACCCGCGCTTTTACAAAAAAGTACGGCAGAAAGCAGACCATTGGCCGGGTGCAGACCCCGACGCTGGCGATGCTGGCCGAACGGCAGGCCAAAATCCAGAACTTTGTCAAAGAACCCTATTATAAAGTGGAACTGTCCGGTGCGGGTGTCGTGGCTGTATCGGAACAGATGGCGCAGGAGCAGGATGCCGAGACCATGCAGGCTGCTTGCGATGGGCAGTGCGCCGTGGTTGGCAGCATCGAACGCAAGAGGGTAGAAAAGAAACCCCCGAAGCTGTATGACCTGACGACCTTGCAGCGAGAAGCAAACCGTTATTACGGTATGACTGCCAGCCAGACCTTGCAGGCATTGCAGGAACTGTATGAAGAAAAGCTGGTGACATACCCAAGAACAGACAGCCAGTTTGTGACCGAGGATATGCGCAAGACGGTGGAATCTCTGGTATTGGCCTTAGATGGTGCGGCGGCAGACGTAAGCTGCGTTATCAACAACAGCAAGGTCACAGACCATCATGCGATCCTGCCGACGATGCAAGGCGCAAAGTCTAATAAGGCAAAGCTGTCCGAAACCAAACAGAAGATTCTTTCGCTTATCATCTGGAAACTGGTGCAGGCTGTGCAGCCGCCGTTCATCTACGAGGATGTTCTGGTGACGGTATGCTGTCAGGGACAGAATTTTACAGCAAAGTATAAGGAAATTTTGCAGCCCGGATACACGGCAAAGCCCGTTCCGTTTGTGGAGCCGGAAAAGGACAAAGAGGTGCCGATTCCGAAAAAGCTGGAACAGGGGATGGTTATTCCGGTGGTACGGGCAGAGAAAAAGCAGGGCTTTACTTCACCGCCGAAAGTCTACACCGAAGATACCCTGCTGTCGGCCATGGAAACAGCAGGCAACAAGGAATTTGAAAAGGACACGGAGAAGAAAGGTCTGGGAACCCCTGCAACGCGCGCCGCAATTCTGGAAAAGCTGGTATCCTCCGGCTATGTTGAGCGCAAGGGCAAGCAGATGATTCCCACGGAGGACGGTGTAGCCGCAATCCGCAATATCCCGGACTACCTGAAATCTGCCAGTATGACAGCCGAATGGGAAAATGACCTGCTGCGGATGGAGCGCGGTGAGATCAAGCCCCATGATTTTATGCAGGGCATCCATGGACTGATCGACAAGATGCTGGCTGACCTCCGGCAGATTCCTACCGTCGCGGCGGCTCCCCATCATAATAAGGTAAGCGTAGGAAACTGCCCGGTCTGCGGCAATCCTGTACATGAGAGCAAACTTAGCTTTTGTTGTGCAGACCGCAACTGCAAATTTGCACTCTGGAAAGAAAGCAGATACTTGTCCAATATGAGAAAAACGCTGGACAAGAAGATGGCGGTAGACCTTTTGAAGAAAGGCCGCACCCATGTAAAAGACTTTTATTCCGTGAAAAAAGATAAAACGTTCGCTGCCGATCTTGTGATGCGTGTCGAAGATGGCCGCGCACAGTACAGCCTGGAATTTCCCAAAGCACCGATGAAAGAGAAAACATAAAGGAGGTTTGACCCTTGCCACAGATTAACGATATTCGAGAATTGGCGCAGCAGAACGCCCGGTATGTCAGTAACTCGCCACAGGACTGGATGAGTTATCTGGATGTGGCGGCGCGGCTGTACCGCTATTCGTTCACCGATGCACTCCTGATCCACGCGCAGCGGCCCGATGCGACCGCCTGCGCAGAACTGGAACTCTGGAATCAGAAAATGAGCCGATGGGTCAATCGTGGCGCAAAAGGCATCGCGCTTCTGGATGATACCGGACCGCGTACCAAGCTGCGGTATGTGTTCGATATTGCTGACACCCATCTGGTGCGAGGCGGCAGAACACCGCTCTTATGGAATCTGGACAGCCACGAGCATGAGCAGATTATCCTAGACCATTTGGCGGATATCTATGGTTTATCCCAGACAGACAGCATGAACACCGCCCTGATGGAAGTGGCGCAGCAGCTGACCGCTGACAATCTGGATGAAGCGATGGACGGTCTGGCCTATGAGGTGGCAGGCACTTTTCTGGAAGAACTGGACGAAGATAACATTCGCGTCCGCTTCCGGGAACTGATGACCAACAGTATTTTCTATACGCTTTCCCGCCGCTGCGGGCAGGAGCCTATGGATGTGCTGGACGATGATGACTTTATCCGTATCGTGGATTTCAACAAGCTGCCGGTACTGTCGTTCCTTGGCAACGCGGTTTCCGAACAGTGCGAAGCGGTTCTTTTTGACATTGGCCGTGAGATGCGGAAAATTTACAAAAAAGAAATCACGCAGCAGCTTGAAAAATCCGTTGACAGCTTGTATAATACCAATACGGACTTTAACGCATTAAAGCGCGAAACCAAAGAAAACACGACCAAAGGAGGACAAGAAAATGGAGTTGACGTATTACCGCAAGGGAGATTATCTGTTCCCGAATCTGGCCGTGAAGGACGAGCCGCAGACCATCGGGAAGTACGGGATGCTGCGCAGGACGTACCTGAAAGAGAACCGCAAGAACTGGTATCAGAGTATGCTGATGAGCGGCAGGCTGAACCAGCATCTGGCGCAGATCGAGGAAGCAGCGGAGAGCCGGGTGGAAACCCTGCTGGACAGCCTGAACGAGAAGTTTCCGGCACCGAGCAAGGAGAAAGACCCGCTGGCATGGGCGGCGCACCAGAACAACCTGACGACGATGGCCGAGGAGATCGTCTTGAAGGAATTGGTATACAATTAACTGAACCGACAACGGAACAGGATTTGAGCGAAGCAGAGGAAGAAATTGCCTCTGCTTTTTCTTTTCCTGATTTGCCGACCGTGGAACAGCAGATCCGCGCCATTGAAGCACCGATCCGGGCGCGGTATGCGGATGAAATTGCACTTGATTCCGAAGTGGTCGATGAAATCCTGCGCACGGGCAGCAACCGCAGCAAGGGTCAGCTACGCTTGATCTACAATTTCATGGTCGAGAAAACCCCGGAAGAATATACAGAGTTCGTGAAAAACGAATATGGTACGGGCGGCAAAGGCTTTGAAATTGGCGGTGCAAAGTATGCGGTCTGGTTCGATGATTTAGGGCTGCGTATTGCTGTAGGCAGCACGGCAGGGGGCGGTACGATTGCCAATGCGTTTTTATCCTGGGAGGATGTGAGCAATCGTATCCATGAACTGCTCCGGCAGGGCGAGTATGCGCCGCAGGCGGTTCTGGATGCTGCACGGCAGAACGCTTTACAGGAACACGCGCAGACGTTGGCTTATATGGAACGTGATTTGGCCGATGGTGTTGCCGAAGCAGTGTTTCAGGATACAGAAATCTTCAGGGGTGGTTTCCCGGAACTGACAGACAGGCTGGCAGGCTTGCTTGATGATACGAATTTTCTGACTGACCTAAACGACAGATTATCTGCGCTGGGGGAAGCCTACGCCGAAGATAAAGACCTGATGCGGATGCACTTTTATAAGCCGGATAAGGTAGCGGCGCTGTTCCAGCAGTTTGCAAAGCCTTATCAGAACTACTCGGCGCGGGATGGCTTTCACTGGAATGAGTACAAACGATTCATCACGGAAGATGAAATCACTGCTTACTTCACACGGGGCAGCAATTATTCGGACAGTCGGCTGGCAATCTATTCGTTCTTCTTAAATCATGAAGATAAGAAAGAGCGGGCTGACTTCCTGAAAGACCATTACGGAATCGGTGGCAGCAGCCATGCACTCTGCGGGGCAGACGATTCTCACGAAGATCACGATGGCAGGGGCATTTCTTTGGAGCGTGGCTCATACGGGAACCCGGATGCAAGTGTTCATCTGAACTGGAATCAGGCCGCAGGCCGAATTGATCGGCTTATCCGTGACAGTGAGTATTTGAAGCCGGCAGACTACTCCCGGATGCCTGCTTATGAACGGGAACAGATGGCAATGCGGGTGATGGGATTCTATCACCATCTGCCGAACGACGTGGAGCGGCCTTATCCGCAAGACCTTTACCATGAAGAAGGACGAAAGGCTCTTGTTGAAAAACTGGAAGCCCCTGAACAGGCGGTGGAACTGCTGGAGCAGATGGACAATGCGCTTCTGTCTGTGCCGCTGGATTCCGAAGAATATGAGCGTAAGGCAGAATTTCTCTCTATCCTGCACCAGTATGTTGAGGGAACGTACACGATTTTCCCGGAAAAGAAGCGGGCTGTTGAGATTGCGGTTCCTGAACAGGGGCAGATTTCCATGTTTGACTTCATGGAGCAGGAGCCGCAATCGAAAGAGCAGTCAACCGCCGCAGCGGTTGAGAAACCCCAAAAAGATGCGCCTCTTGCAGATGAAAAGCCTTCGAAGCAGACGCTGCAGCCCCTGCCGCTGGATGCCGCCAACGAATATAACACGCTGAAAGAGCGTTACCCGGATGCTCTGGTCGGATATGAGCAATACGGCAACTTTGAGTTTTACGGCGAGGATGCAAAGCGCGTTTCAGAACTTCTTGGCAGCAAGCTGTTGGAAAAGGAAACCGCACTCGGCAAAGTTGAGGTATCTGGTTTTCCGCGTGAACAGTGGGTTTCGCAGGCAATGAAGCTCTGGAAGCAGGGGGAGAGTGTCTATCTGTCCGGCCAGCAGGAAGATGGAACCCATGCGCAGACAAAGTATTTCCGCAGAGAGGAATATCTGCCAGTCAATACCATCGTTGAACTGGACGATAGGGAGTTCCGTGTGGATTCGGTCAACTTTGAACAGGAAACGGTCAGTTTGCAGGACATGACCCTTGCGAAAGAAGCCCGGTATCCGATCTTCCGAACGGAACCACTGGAGTACATTCGGCATGTGTATGAACAGGCAGATGTACCGATGGAAGAAGCGGTGGAAATCACAGTCTTTACGGCTCTGCATAATGCTGGTGTGGCTTACGAGGATTTTTCCCCGGAGCAGATGGATGTAATCTATTCGGTGGCAGAATCGGGCGGCGAGTTGGAAGATTTGCTCAATCCTGAGTTTCCGCCGGAACAGATGCAGCTGATTGCGGATGTGCAGAACCGAACGGATGCCATCAGCCGTGCGGCGGCAGAGGAAGCCATGGAACCGCTGATCCAGCAGCCTATGACCCCGGCAGAGGTCAACCATGCAAGGCGGCAGCACAATCTTCCGCTGGACAGTGAAGCAGAAACAGAACAGCCTGTACAGCCCAAACAGGAACCTATGAACTTCCGTATTACGGACGATGATCTCGGCGCAGGAGGGCCGAAAACAAAGTATAAAGCCAATGTGGAAGCCATTCGGGTGCTGCAAACGCTGGATGCAGAGCAACGGCAGGCTACCGCAAAGGAGCAGGAGATTCTTTCCCGGTATGTGGGATGGGGCGGCATTCCGCAGGCGTTCGATGAAAGCAATGCGGAGTGGTCGAAAGAGTATGCCGAACTACAGTCCCTGCTCACGGCAGATGAGTATAAGGAAGCCCGCGCCAGTACCCTGAATGCGTTTTACACTTCTCCTACGGTCATCAAGGCAATGTATGAAGCCCTGGGCAATATGGGATTGTCCAAAGGCAATGTGCTGGAACCGTCCTGTGGTGTCGGCAATTTCATGGGTCTGGTGCCGGACAGCATGGAGAAGATTCGGATGTACGGCGTGGAGCTGGATAGCATTTCGGGCCGCATTGCACAGCAGTTGTACCAGAAAAACAAGATTGCGGTGCAGGGCTTTGAAACAATGCAGTTCCCGGACAGCTTCTTTGACTGTGTTGTGGGTAACGTACCCTTCGGCAATTACAAAGTGCCGGATAAGCGGTATGACCGCCACAATTTCCTCATCCACGATTATTTTATCGCCAAGAGCCTTGACCTTGTGCGTCCGGGCGGTGTGGTAGCAGTGGTAACGTCCAGCGGTACGATGGATAAAAAGGATTCCTCTGTCCGTGAGTACCTTGCCAACCGTGCCGATCTGGTAGGCGCGATTCGACTGCCGAACAATGCGTTCCAGCGCAATGCCAACACGGGCGTGGTTGCTGACATTCTGTTCCTGCAGAAGCGTGACCGTGCAGCGGTGGAGCGGGCAGAGTGGGTAGACCTTGCCGAAACGCCGGAAGGATACTCCATCAACCAGTATTTTGCGAAGCATCCTGAGATGGTGCTGGGGGAGATCACCACCGAAAGCACTCAGTATGGCAAGCAGGAAACTACGGTCAAGCCCATCGAGGGCGCAGACCTTGCCAAGCAGTTAAAAGAGGCGGTCGGCAACATCCATGCCACCATCACGGAGCCGGAAATCTCCGACGATGAACTGGATGTGCAGGAAGAACCTATCCCGGCAGACCCCAGCGTGAAGAATTTCAGCTTTACGAACGTAGATGGGCAGATTTACTACCGCGAAAATTCCTTTATGAATAAGGTGGAACTGCCTGCCGTTACTGCAGAGCGAGTGCTGGGCATGATCGCTCTGCGGGAAACCACCCGGAAGCTGTTGGATTGTCAGCTGCATGATGGTTCGGATGCGGAAGTACAGCTTTTGCAGAATGAACTGAAACAGCAGTACACCGCGTTTAAGGCGCAGTATGGTCTTATCAACAGCACTGCCAACAAGCGAGCGTTCCGACAGGACAGCAGCTATTGTCTGCTGGCATCACTGGAAATTCTGGATGAGGAGAAGAATCTCAAACGGCTGGCCGATATTTTCACCAAGCGTACAATCCGCAAGCCGGAGCCTGTTACCTCGGTAGACACGCCCAGTGAAGCCCTGGCACTTTCCATTGGAGAAAAAGCAAAGGTGGATGTGCCGTTTATGGTGCAGCTCTGCGGTAAACCGGAACAGGAGATTACGGATGAACTGGCAGGTGCGATTTTCCGAAACCCTGTGACACAGCAGTGGGAAACCTCGGATGAATACCTGTCCGGCAATGTTCGTGAAAAACTGGCCACAGCAGAAACCTTTGCTACAAACCATGCAGAATATCAAATCAATGTGGATTACCTGAAACGGATACAGCCCAAAGATCTGGATGCTTCGGAAATTGAAGTGCGGCTGGGTGCAAACTGGGTGAAGCCGGAGTACATCACGCAGTTTATGAAAGAAGTGTTCAAGACCCCGAACTACTATGCCGGGATTGACATTAAGGCAACTTATTCCGAAATTTCAGGTGCATGGAACATTTCGGGTAAGTCGCTGGATCGCGGCAATCCGCTTGTCACCAACACTTACGGAACCCTACGGGTCAATGCCTATAAGCTGCTGGAAGATGCAGTATGCGGAAAAGTTGATTGCCAATCGATAATTCTGAGAAAAACCGTGAGTATCGCTGCCGCAGCTATGAATACCAGATTCAGCATGGCTTTATGATAACCGCAGACAATTATGGCACGGGCTACTCTGGTACGGCTTCACGGGGAATGGGCGCGGAAGCGATTCGTAAAAAGATGGAAAGCATTAACCCGGACAAATTCAAAATTAGAAAATTTGGGGTCAGTGATGTCATCGGATTGACTGCGGCAGGCAAAACCTCTTTTTTCTATGTTGATAAGGATAGGCTGGTGAGATTCAACGGCTTTTTCCCAAAGCCCCAGAGCGGCACATACCTGATTCTTGATGAGGGCGGCTATCAGGTGGCAGGGCA